>Ga0102593_1000241_pt1 | contig 124152 bp, 108 predicted proteins | sample AraplaCol_mMS_r2_2_FD_76862 | JGI IMG/M metagenome (GOLD analysis project Ga0102593, IMG submission 76862) | Arabidopsis root microbial communities from North Carolina, USA - plate scrape MF_Col_mMS_r2 (SPADES assembly) (version 2) | ecosystem: Host-associated > Plants > Roots > Endosphere...
CCCGGGGCCCCCACGGGGATAATCTTTACCCCCCCCCCCCCCCCCCCCCGGGAGCCATTCTTTCGGACATTTTAGTCTCCATCATCACGAATAGGAAATGGTGTTGAAGGGGAGTTGCCAGTGGGAAGAGGGCCCCGTCAGCGGGCTGGGGCAACACGAGTGAACATGCTAGCAAAGGTAAACAACAATAATAAAAAAAAGACCAAAAGAAGGAAAGGCATGGGACATCACATTCGCTATTGACTTCCGTGGGGAGAGAGGATGCTCCGGAGTTTCACGAGCACAGTATTCTCGATCTCGCTAACGGCCCCGGGGCACATTCCGCGGTCGATCACCAGTCCCGATTTCAATAGATTGCTCCAATTTGAGAGTGTATCTATGTACGGAGTACAGTAGTTCAAGTTTCCCCGGTGACTTTGAATCTAGTAGTACATAGTATAGTTGGAACAGGGCTTTCGAACCTGGGTGTCTAGAGGTTATTACTGAAAATCAGGGGTACAAACATACAAAGAAGCAAATGGGAGCTTAAAGGGACAGCTGGCGTGTTTGATTTGACGCAACGACTCAGCGACCTGATCTGTCCCGTCGCACCATTCCACTGGGAGAAAGGATTGTGGCTGGATAGACGGCGCGGCTCCAGTGTGGCAAAATCTGTGATTTGCGTCAGCTGCACCCTTAATTTATACTAACGGGGAAATACTAACGGAGTACGGAGTAAATCAGTGGGTAAACATTGGGCAGAGCTGCTGATGTATGATATATCTTTTAAGTGCGTGGAATCAAAGGTACTATACAATTGCAAATAGAATCCATGATAGTGATATTGACTCTGTAATGCTTTCAAGGTAGGACAGACTTGGGGTGGAGCTGGGTGTAACTGTTTTCTGCAGTTCCTGGACAGAGAAAGAAGGAGTCCAGAATGTTTCCATGGAGAATTTACGGCTAAACCTCTGTGTATTGCCCATACACTCCATACGGATCCTCCGTATGTACCCATGACCCATACCCCCGGGAAAGTAGAAAGGCTAGAAGGTGAGAAGAATGTTCATACGTAACCGAGACCGGGAGTGGGCTCATAGCCTACTCTGATTCATCAATCCTTCAGCCATGATGGGTCCTTTTGGCTTTGGGCCCACCCCCTATGATGGAGCCAGCTCGGCTCGATCGATTCTGAGAAAACTAGGTACATAGGAGAAAGAAGAAAGAGAAAATCTAGGTAGCTAGAAAGAAAGAGAATCAACTGAAGCAAGAGGAGAGACAGGCTTGGAATATGAGACAGCAAAATGCCATATCACACTCAGTAGCAACGTAGGGCGTGACCAGGGGGGAAACTCTGATGTCGATTGGCTTTGTTTAGAGATATCTGCGACGGAACGCGCCCAAGGGGGAAGTGGAGCGACAAGCGATTGGAGAGGGAGATCACAGCTAGGCTTCCGAGACTCTTCTTCATCTATCATTCACGAATAACTGTCTCGGCCTCTTTTTGCGATTACAAGTTATGGCTGGATCGGTTTGGCCTGTGAATATCCTTGTGATGTTTTGAACTTGATCGACTGGAAACCAATACACTAGACTATTGCATGGAGAACCACCTGGCAAGCCGAATGTCTGGTCTTGATTACTTGAAAGATAAATCTATGGCTAAGTCGAGCAAAACGTACTTTGTATATATACATACTATAGTAACCAACTAACTATCCATGTGTACACTGTACAACCCATTATGGAGTACATAGTTAGATGTTAGGTTGGCTAGGGGACGATCCCGTCCTCTACTCGGTACATCCTAGGATACATAGTACGAAATAGTTAATACATACAGTTTACACATCTCGTTGGCCATCTTGCTGGTAACCTACCTTTGCCTAGGCATCATATGCCAGCGGCCTTCCACCCCTCAAGGGACCCCTGGCATTAGGGTTGAAAAGGTTGAGAAGACTAGTGAGCAATATTCATCCAGTAGGAAGCGAGGCCATCTGTCCGTATGGAGCCCCAACCACGCGAGTCCCGATGTTCTGTTCGGATGGATCCGTTTCTGTTCCTGCGGCTGCTCCCCCTTCTCCACTTATGCAAGAAGAGGGCAGCCCGGAGATTCGGTTCCTAGCTTCCCCTTCCTAGTGGAGAAAAAAAAAAACAGAAGCTCGTCTGGAGACAGGGTGATAATGATCTCTGTCGGAAATCTCTGCGCGCCCTGCGCTGCACGGTACTTTCGTCTGTTGGGCCGGGGAGAGCGGCATCAAACATCCATTGGAGATCAAGGGGGTGTGAGAAGAGGATAATTCAAACTGGATAGATCCACGATCGAATTTGTGATTGTGATGGATCAAAGGTCTCCAATGGTACTGGTATTAAATGTACTATCAAATACATAGCAAGAAAATCAGTCCTCGATTCGCGCTGACGCTACTGCAACACTACCGGCTTTAGCAGACGTTGGAGAACACAGAAAGGGGGTTCCTGTTCTTTGGAACCAAAAGGGACTCTGCGGGAGCCGCTACTAAACAAAGAAATCGGGGCCCATAAGCTTATGATCTGGTGTATTAATTAAATTTCCCTTTTGATTTTTTTTTTGGAATTTTATTTTTAATCCTGTTGGTTTTTTAAGTAATTTCGATTTATTGATTTTAATCCGGTTTTTTTTTCCTACTGATACCCCTTCTCCCGTCAATGTATTTTATTATTTAGATTTATTCCTTTTTAGGATGACTCCATTTAATCATTTTTTATTCCAGAAAAAGCAAGACAGAAGATCATCCTATCTCAGTCTTTTTTTTTTGCTTTTATTACTCTTTTTTAAATTCCCTTTTTTTTTCTTTTTAAATTCCTTTTTTTTTTTTTTTTTTTTTTTTTTTTTTTTTTTCTTACTTATTTTTTATCTCCCTTTTTTTCCTTAAATTTTTTTTTTCTTTTATTTTTTTTTTCCTTCTGGACTTTTTCCCTTTCTACTTCTTGCTCGCATACTTGAACCTTCTATTCAACAATATCTAATCGTCATCTTTCCTCCCTGCGATCATAATAAACCCGCTTCCTCCCTACCCGCCCTGTCTTCTCCCTTCTCCCTTGCGATTCCATCCTTCTGGTTTACAACCGGATCTACCGGGCCACAGTTCCGCGGCTTTCTCCTTTCCAGGGTCTCCCTTGCCGACTTGGCTTCATATCCCTTCTAAGCCGTTTTCCTGGTTCAGATCGCGATTTCATGGCCTTTCTTCTGCAGCCACCCTCGCGCCTATCTTTTTGAAGAGAATCTTCTTCCTATTTTTGATTTGATTTGGGCTTTTTTTCATTATTATTTGATTTACTGCCGACTTATCGTTTCCTCGAGGGCAATCAATCCGATTGACGCGATCTTGCGGTGGAGCCCAAATAAAGAGCAAGCTGCAACGACTTGTCGACACCTCTAAAACCAGACATTCGCCTGTTCTCTATTTGTCGGTTTCTCAGTTCTCACATTCCTGCCCTACAATCTGCTGGTGCCCGCATTGCTCCAGTTGCGGTCAGGTCTACTTTTAAAAAGGATCCGTCTTCCGATCTTGACTGCCTCCACATCCATCGACTGCACTGCCTGTCCCTGTCTAGACTCGGTCCTTTTCGATTTTCTTTTGGTTATTTTTGCTACGGGGGGTGGATTGGGAGTTCGTTTGCTTAGCGATTCTCCGGCCGAGAAAGAAATAACTACTATATAAGGGCCGTTGGTGGTGTTTACCTGGTGAGTTATTCTATCCCATTCTTAACCCTGCAAGTCGCATTCGCAAAGACTTTGTTGCAATCGTCTTCTTATTGCTATTGTTATTGCTATTGTCACCATCTTCATCGCCAACTCATTCTGACAATGATTGCCTCCGCAGATCTCAATATGATTCTTCGAGACCTCTCAGCGTTCAACATGGGACGAGGCGCCTATGATACAACCGGTGTCAAGAAGCCTGGTGCTCCTCCCCCACCACCCAAATAAATCACTTGCCATTATACACTCAATCGGCACACACATCCTACTTTCCGGTCATGTTTTCGATTTGTCAGGCGCCTATGGTTCCTGAGGTTTTGATGCCTCTACGTTTGGAGTTTGCTTCTCTTTCGGTGAGTACCCTAATGCACCCGCCTCGTTTTGGGCATCAAGACTGACGAGCTAGCCGCAGACATTTGTAACACTATTTTCGCTCTGTGACTTTTATTTCGAACCTTTCGGTGAAATTTTTACTGTTGATTCGCCACTGGCTTTGCGCGACCACATTATACCCTTTTTAATTTCTTTGATTCTGCATCGGGTTCTGATTATCAGCGTCGACACTTATTCGGTTTCATCTTCTCGTCTTCGCATATGCGCCTTTCTCGTTATCTCGGATACCTTCACCTCTACTTTATCTCCGCACCTAATTCTCCTCTTTCTTCTGTTACGACAACCGAGATGACATCACTTCGATCTATCAAAAGTGCTTTTTTTTTCTTTCTTTTTTGTTCTGTTTTCATTTGTCTTCTTGTTTTCCTGTGGTTATCTGATTTTTTTTTTCTCGATTCTTCCCACGGCGTTATGGCATAGATGGGACGGAATTTACTGCATGGGATGCATGGACTGATACCAGAAGACTTAGACCTTCGGACCTCACGGTTGCAACAGCAAGGTTATTGCCTCGGAAATATCTATTGACTTATTTTTATTCATTTCTTTTATATACTCGTGTATTTGTATTTTGGGATAGTCACTTCACGCCTGTATATTACTTCACGCTCAATGCATGCCTCTATTGATTCAACTTGAACTTGTGGGTTAGGGCTACACGCGCATATCATGGTCTAGACCTCCGATACGAGACTAAGTCTTGAAGAATTGTTCCACATTCAAGTAATCCCAGCCTTGAATAGCACGGGCATGTTCGTGTAGCCCAAATGTCATGTCGCTCGGACTTGACAGCAACAATTCGGACGTTATAGACTGAGCGTCGGGCAGATTTGCTTGAGGACTAATGCCGAGCAGGAACCAGCAGGCTGATTTTCGAACCGAGCGCTTGATGATGCATCGGCAGTTGAGCCCCGGTCCCGACTGGTGTCCCACTGGCGCCCGACATCATCTTGCATATTCGTTGGGCACTGGTCTGTGAATCATCGCGGCGCATATGAATAAAATTCTCTTCTCCAAGTGCCCTAGACCGCTAAATAATAATTGGCGATCTCTAGAGGAATGAATATTGTTCTTACCGTATCATTGTACATAATTTTATCTCCAGGTCCTAATTTCCAGCCAGGCTGTACTGGTTAAGAAAATTCTCAGTACGCAACTCAATCGTAATTGGTCGACATCTATATATATCAATGCGAAGCTTTTTAGTGACCTCGATTCTTCTTTTTGAAATGAATGAGCTCTTGGCAGCCAATGCTCATACTTTCCTTGTCCCAGCGGTCGGCTCGACTCGCCGTGTCATCTATGTACTTAATGCGCCTCCGAGTCAGCCTTGCCGAGAATTGCAGACCTCGGTTTCAACTCCAGCCTACTTTAGTAAGGTATCTAGCTAAAAGAATACAACCTTAAATTAGTAGTTTCACACGCATGTCGACATGGGACATACCTAATCTTCATTCTGAATCACACTTCAAGACTGGGTATACTATTAGTGCATGAAAACGCATCACAATGCATAAATCTCAGTGCGAGAGTATGAATTTAGTAGTGAAGGTCTCAGGAATATATTTGGGTACTATTCCTTCTGAGAAAAGCACTAAATTAATGAATTATCTGTATTCTGCTGGGAAATATCTAACCAGGTGGTCATGGTTCAAGGAATATGGCCATTGGCAATGATCGGGCTCCAAGATTGGTCGAAATATAAAAGCGGCTCTGTGACATCGGGAGCCGGGAGCAAAGGTAAGTTTGCAGATATATACTTGCATGACCTTAGGCAAAGGCAACCATCTATTTGAATGATCGTCATATTTAACCAGACCTGAGAATAGCTCGACTTTACAGAAAATAAACCTTTCGTACCTACCAATTCAAATGAACAGGAAATTTGGAATTGAATCCTATCATGTATACTTCAAGCCCCAAACCCGGATCCCGTGACCTGCGGAAGTACGGAACGCGCTAAACCGAAACAAGATGTCAACCATCATCATCGACCTCCACCTCAAGACCTCCTGCTTCCTCGTGGATTGCGACATCGAGCTTCAACTCATCCCACCAGTTTGGAAACCCAAGTCTTTTTGCTTCAAGTCATCTCATACATATAGAAACCCCTGGATACCGACTATCGGTGTCGCAACAAAGTCCGCCAGTTCCATACGTCTGCCTGATCAACTGTTTGTCAGGCGTCGCTCTCTGCACGACGGCCTAATCCTGGTCATCTGTCAATTTCACGTCATATATTATTGTCTCAACCATGTCCGAGTCTGCCGGCGCAAATGCTCCAAAGCCGAGCAGCAGCGTGAAGCTGGTTTTGCTAGGCGAGGCTGCCGTTGGCAAGGTACAGCTGTCACTCTCTCACTCCATAAGGATCAATAGCTGACGATTCATCATTTCAATTATAGTCTTCACTTGTCCTTCGATTTGTCAACAATGATTTTCAAGAGAATAAGGAGCCCACTATTGGCGGTAAGGAAAACTTCTCGGTGACTGCTTTGACCTGAAAGGAAGGCTAGTCGCATCCTTTGCAAGAGACTGTCTTATTGAAGACGCTGCGCTCTGCAAAGCATGGCTTTTAGTCGGATTCTCAAGACAGCCACCGAAATCTCAAACGCCATCACATATGGTCTCGGAACGCCCGGCTAACGTCATAGTATAGCTGCCTTTTTGACACAGAAATGCTCTCTTCCTACGCGCACAATTAAATTTGAGATCTGGGATACTGCAGGCCAAGAACGATTTGCCTCTCTCGCACCGATGTATTACCGTAATGCACAAGCAGCTCTCGTGGTCTACGATGTCACCAAGCCCTCGTCCCTGACAAAAGCGAAGCACTGGGTGGCCGAGCTCCAGCGCCAAGCGAGCCCCGGAATTGTCATTGCTCTCGTCGGTAACAAGCTGGACTTGACCAACGATGGTGGTGATGCTTCCGCCGCGGCTGCAGCCGAGGCCGAGAGTGAGCCCGCCAATGGTGATGGAGAGGAGAATGCTGCCGGCGAGGGCGAGGAACAGGATACAGTCTCTGGGGATCCCCGGAAAGTCTCGACCCGTGAGGCAAGCTCATATGCCGACGAGGAGGGTCTTTTGTTCTTTGAGACCAGTGCTAAAACCGGAGCTAATGTGGTGGACGTTTTCACTGCTATCGCCAATGCCATCCCCGAGAGCAGCTTGAAGACCGGGCGTGGTGGTGCCGGCACCGGACAGACTGCGCTGGGAGGTCGGTCAGGAGAGGACTCGCGGGTCAATCTTGGTGACCGAAGTGCGGCGACAGCAAAGGAAGGCTGCGCTTGTTGATCGTATTTTGAAATCACCTTGCAAATTTTCCCATGGGTACAGGCGTCTCCCGTTCTACTTGTTGCATTGCTATTAAGCAATGTGTTCATTGTTCACTTCTATATCCCTTTTGCCGACAGCAATATTGAGTTTTTGCAATTGTATTGGGAGAAACGTAGAACATATCCCTTTTATGCCATGAGATCATATCGTCCAGCAACTGCTGTAAATACATACTGGACTGGTGTACAGTAGTAATGAACAGCCAATGAGAGGCCATCCGAGGGCAGGCCAGTCACGGGACCCGCCATCCCCTAAGTGGAAGGCACACTAGTCCCTATTTGGAAATAGTGCACCCTAAGCGAAGCCGCCGATCCCACAGCAAATTCCCAACTCTTGAGAACGCGAAGTCCACCTCCTCTCCGCCGACCTCAAACCAGCACCTTCGCAGCACTCCCGTCGCTCGCAAACATGGCTGCCATCAACAAGATTGCCACCAACTCGCCCTCCCGGCAGAGCCCCTCCGAGCTCGAGAACGCGATTGCCGGCGCTCTCTTCGACCTCGAGAGCAACACTCAGGACCTGAAGGCCACCCTTCGTCCTCTGCAGTTCGTCTCTGCCCGCGAGGTAAGAATTGCACTCTATACGCCAATCGAAACTTTCTGGAATCGCATCGCAAGGGAATTTCGTCGTGGTGGTCTTATCGGGGAAAGAGACGGAAATAATTGTGCACTTTGTGGCATTGCACCAATTTCGCAACAGGGCATGTTTCAATACAATTCGATTATGGATTTGGTTATCTCGATATAGACGGAACGACCTATACGGAATTTCCTCGATGTCTGGACCGGAATTGTTGAATTGGAATTTTTTTTTCTATCCGCCACACTTTTGTGCGCAGATAGTTCGACCACACCAGCAATGCTAATATACCTTTTTACAACAGGTTGAGGTCGGCCACGGCAAGAAGGCCATCGTTATCTTCGTCCCTGTCCCTCTCCTCCAGGGCTTCCACAAGATCCAGCAGCGGTAAGACGATACCTGGAGATTTCCACAATTTTTTTTTTCCGTCGGGGCCTGGAACAATCGGACTAACATGGATTTTTTCTTTTCGCCAACAGTCTGACCCGCGAGCTTGAGAAGAAGTTCTCCGACCGTCACGTTCTCTTCGTTGCTCAGCGCCGTATCCTGCCCCGCCCCAAGCGCTCCGTCAACTCCCGCACCACCCAGACTCAGAAGCGCCCTCGTTCCCGCACTCTGACCGCTGTCCACGAGGCTATCCTGTCCGACCTCGTCTACCCCGTCGAGATCGTCGGCAAGCGCACCCGCACCAAGGAGGATGGCTCCAAGACCCTGAAGGTTGTTCTGGATGAGAAGGAGAAGGGTGGTGTTGACCACCGTCTCGATGCCTACGGCGAGGTCTACCGTCGGTTGACCGGCCGCGCCGTTGTTTTCGAGTTCCCCCAGAGCGGTGCTGAGTACTAAGCTGCTCGTTTGCTGTTTGCGGGAGGGAAGGAAATGAAGGTGTATTTGTCTCTAGGTCCGGACTCACTCTAGATTCAAGGAGAACATGACGGGTGAAAGAACCAAAAAATGCATTACGGGTTTTTCTTTTGAGTTATGTGCCCCCCATTGACTGGTGCATGGTTTTAAGGCCTCTGTTTCATATAACTGGGCGAGGCGACGGAGCTGAGTTCCATCCGGGCCGTGTTTCTCTTTAATGAGGATGGGATGGGATATGTGATAATATTCCAATCGATCAATTCCGAATTTTCAAAACATGCCTGCGTAGTTGTGAATGGAGCTCGCACTTTTGACTCCTGGTAGTGAGGATGACAGTCGAAGTCATCTCACCTCACGTTTCTCGGATTTTCCCCCATACTATGTAGTAGCCTAAGTGTTACTTTGGATCGATGCAATCTCGTAGAACAATTTACAGCATTGGTTCAAGTATGTACTAAGACTGAATACATGGGGTATGAAAAGTAGAGCAAAAAAAAACGACTAATATGGCAACGGTGTGCTCCGACTTGTCATCTACAGTGACGCCGTGATCCTTCCAACACCAAGCACCATCCAGTAGGCCAATTCTCGAGCAACCAAATCATCTGGCTTAGTTTCTCTGCCGACGTTCTGCTGTTCAAGCTGTGCCTCGGCGTCCCATTCCATATGCACAAACACCGGGATTTCCAGGACATCTTCATCCTGCTGCGAAGCAATTGCAAGCTCATTCTCATCTGCCCCTTCTTTCCCATCATTAGCTTCTGAACCAGGCAATGTTCCAGGAATCACCTCTAGCACGACTGTAGTCCAGTTTCGGCCCTTATCCCATACTTTACCGGCCTCAGGGACCTTTTCCGCAGCACGGAGACGAGGGTCACTCGTGATTGGCGCAGATGCACCTTGTAAAGCCTCGTCCCAGACATCGCTGTTCGGTCCGATGTCGAATTGAGGACAAAGCACAGTCACTTTACTAGCGACACGGCCCGGCGTAATGGACGGGGTGGCGAGAGTGATACGCACTGGGTCAAACATGTGGTTCTTCAACGTTAATAGCACATGGACAGGGCGCAAGGGCGCTAGAGCATTCAAATCTGGAGCTGGATTCGGAATCAGGGAAGAAGAAGGAAGTGTAAGGGGACGAAGTGTTGGAAGGGGAATGTAGCTGAGAGCAATGAGGCGGATACGGAAGCGTGTAGATTGCGGCTTCGTCTCCGGTTTTACGAGGATATGCTTGCATGACTTGCATCGCTTAGCACGCTTCGTACGAAGGAGCACCGGCAATGGTAACAGCTCGTCGGAGAATCGGACATCGGGGGATTGTTCTGTGCGTTGGCTCAACGACGCAACGCCATCCCAACCGCAATCCGGAGAGGAAAGTCGCTCAATGATGGCTGCGTCTCCGTTCTCTGGAGCAACGCGGAGACCCTCACTAGCGTTTATTGCTTCGCGCATGACTGGTGGCTTGGGTTTCTGCTTTTTATTGCCACCATATAGTCCACTCAGGCGGGATGATGAAGCATACAAAGACATCAATCGATTTAGAGCACCCGGCGACGAGAATCCCAGGTCTGAGCCCAAAGGATCATTTGGAGACGTCGAGGTCTCAGAGATCTGTGAGCGGTAAAAGTTTTTCAAAGCCGCGAATTGGGCTTCTGCACCGAGATGAGCTTCGACCGCCGGGTCGTCTTTTGATGTCGATTGCTCTCCAGCATCGTCGTTAATGTTTGCTGGCTCATCAATAGACGCAAGATTGGAGAGGGGTGATTTGAGATCGCTAAAAGCGCGTGATCCCTGCCTCGATCGAGTATCAAATGCTGGCCCGGTTGTAGAATCGGTCATTTTCTGTAGCTGGTTGCGAATGTTCGTAGGCTTGTCGAATTTGATGCCAATATCAAGCGTTGTCCAGAGACAATAACCACAGGAGAGGACCCAAGGCCCTTGCTGATTGCCATTACCCGTGACGTTTTCAATGGTACTGACAGATAGAGGCGCTGTGCAGATGGGACAATTGAAGCAGTTTCGACCGCATCTGTTATGTGTGTGAGTAATTGGGGTTGTTAATTCAGGGTGTATACACCTGTACATACCTATTGGCATCTCCTCTCACCATGCTACTCGGAGTTTCAAATAAGCAGCTTGGGCAATACCAGCTCACAATCTCTTCAGTTATACATCGAGGGCACTTGATTTGATGACAGTCTTCACAGTAGAGAAGCTGTTCAGGAGGATACAGTGAAAAGTTGGACCGAGGAGACCTAGGATCGAATGTTTGTTCCTCTTCTTCTTCGTCCTCTCCTCCTTCTTCGTCATCTCTCTCATCTGGATTTTCTGGTGATTTCACATCCTTTGTGTTTTGTTGGCTAGCATTTGTGCGCTCGGGAGGGGATTTCTGCGGCGAGTCCCTGGATCTGCGCTTTCTGGCTGGGTCGGGAACAGGTGTATCGGCACAGGGGCACGAGACGTAAGTATAAGGAAATGGACAGGACATGATTGTGAAGTTCGAGTGATAGGCCTTGTTGTGTAAAGAAGCAGATGGTACATATGATGACTTATTCCACGGTCAAGTCATGCTTCGCGTTGGTGGGGGTTGAAGTAAATTATGGATAGGGGTGGCCGACACGAATAGCAACTGTTCCCTAGTAAAAGGAGAAGCAGCAGAGCGAGTTATGATATCTATAGCCATACAGATATTAGCTCATGTTCTCTTCAATGCCCTTGGGGTTGCGGCTCTTGAGGCTCCCTCCTGGGTCGGCCGACGCATGTCGTGGGGTGCAATAGAATCTGCGTTCAGGGCGTGATGACGAACCAGACAGTTGATAAAGGCAAAGGATCTTCTATTAATAATTTATTCTACAAGAGTTCAGATCTTGCAGAAATCGAGTTGAGGCCCAATTGCGGGCGCGACGGAGGTGAGCTTTCGCGGAGAGAAGCTGCGGAGGTTCCGCAACAACAATCGACGTCAGACAAAATTTAAGATTCGCCCTCCACTTTCGCTTTTTACCTCAACCTCCGTCCCTCCCTCTCCTACAATACACAATATGTTCTAAGGAAGTTGCATAATTTGATTGGTCACGTCATATTCGAGGAATTTTTTTCACCATGATATCTTTGCATACGTTTCGCAGTGTGCCGCGGCGGTGCTTCGCGGCAAACGCCAGCATTCGGACTTATGCCAGCCAGACACCCGGCAATCCCATGTTGGAGGTGTTCAATCGCAAAACCAAGCACCTTCAGAAAGAACGAGCGGCTATGAACGTGGAAGAGAGCCGGAAGGTGGACTACTTGAAAGATGAAGTCGCAATGCGGTTATGCGAGCGTTTGCTGGTAAGAATCCCGGCAGGAGAAGGGTTATCATATCCTTGAGAGAGAGAGGTAGAGAGATTAAGCAGATGGTTTGCTAACGTCTGGGCCTTCTCGCACCAATAGGATATCAAGCGCGAGTTTCCGCACGTTCTCGATCTAGGCGCAAACAGCTGTAATGTTGCGCGGGCACTGACGACTCCCAATCTTGACACGACTGCGCCAGAAGGCCAACCAACTCCACCACTGTCAGAACGGATATCAAAATTAACATGCGTTGAAACATCTAAAGCGCTTCTCCACCGGGACGAGGATTTCCCATTCAACAAGGACATCGACATCCATCGCGAAGTGATCCCCGACCTGGAGACGCTACCTTACCAACCGAATACTTTTGATGCAGTCTTGTCATCGTTGTCCATCCATTGGATCAACGACCTTCCTGCCCTACTTAACCAAATCAATACAATTCTCAAGCCGGACTGCCCATTCATCGCGGCAATGTTCGGCGGTGATACCCTCTACGAGCTACGGGGATCACTCCAGCTGGCAGATATGGAGAGACGCGGAGGTGTGAGTCCGCATGTGTCACCGCTGGCAGATGTGAAGGACGTGGGTAGTCTGTTGAGCCGTGCTGGGTTCAAAATGCTCACCGTCGATGTTGAGGATATAGTAGTTGAATTCCCGGATACGTTTGCGCTCATGCAGGACCTGCAGTCTATGGGCGAGAGCAATGCTATCTTGCATCGGGAGGCTGGGCCTTTGTCGCGGGATGTTTTACTAGCCAACGAGGCTATTTATCGATCTCTACATATGGAAGAGGGCGCGCCTGGTATCCCAGCTACGTTCCGAATGATCTATATGATCGGATGGAAGGAGGACAAGAACCAGCCGCAACCGCTTCAACGCGGAAGTGGTGAAATGGATCTCACTGAGCTTCTAGGTGGCGGTGATTTCCAGAAGCGATAGATTCTTGGCTGTAAGATGGGGGCTCGAAAGTTGCGAGGCACAGGCATTGAAATATTGGAAAGTGGAGGATAGCCCAGGGATAATGTTATAGTAAATCAATTGTAAAACAGCTACGCTTAAAGAGGCGACACAAGAGGAAGACTGTTCAACAGAAGGAGAAATGTTTATCAGATGCAATCAAACCTCTACCAAGAATAACAAGAAAGAATACACGAAACTTCTGGGATATTTCCGCTCAAACCGTCCGGCGGTCGGTCATGACTCGCACAATAGATCCAGTGCCTGCGATCTCAACCAGCTTCTCATGCCAGTTAAGCAAAACGCTCATTTGCTGACCACCACCACCTTCACCCAAGTTCCGACCCTGAATCTGGGAGAAACCACCAGTGCTCTGTGGGGAAACCGACTTGCTGCGCGGCGACTGAGATCCACTGCTGGGACCAGTGGAAGACATTCCCTTGTAACTGTGCAAAATTAGTACACTATCATAAGCCTAAACGAGATAGACGAGTCCAAAGGCAAGTGGACCAGTCCGTCCGCTGAATACACATACAGGTATTTCATCAAGCAATCCGCGCGCTCCGCCCCGCCATCTCCGGCGCAAACACCCTCCAGGACACGGGTCATCTCGCCTTGCCTAATACCCTGCAGGACCTCAGTGACAGTAGCAAGATGCACCTGCTTAGCACCCTCGTCGCCGCCGAGCGGCGCTGTGTCCAGGACCGTACGGAGTGCCCCCTCGGCATCTCCGCCGCGCAACAGTTGACGCACTTGGGTAGCAACGTTGGCGGCATCACTTGATGTTTCGGGTTGGGGCAGGGTGGCAGGAAGAAGGGTTTCCATGGGGAAGTTGACCGACGACTCCGGGTCGAGCTGGTCAATGTTGATGGTCCGGTAATTGATTTGCGACATTGTGGCGATTTATTTTAATACGTGGAGTGAGAGCAAGTATATCGGATAGCGATTGGACCTCCAGAGAAGTCGCGATTGGACGAGGAAGTATGTTGAGGGGCGGTTGTATATCTGGCGGGGTGCGTCGAAGGTGTCTTGGTATGTTAACGAAGAGCGGGGAGGTTTCGGGGGAAGGACAACTGCTCACTGGATGTGGGTAGAGAAGGGGGCGGGACAGTAAGATGGATCTTGAATTTGGATTTAGGGGGACAGAATGCCGTTGATTGTCCTGTGCAATTTCGAACAAGAAATACAGAGGAATGGAGAATAAAGTGAAGGTGTCCACGAGTGACGAAGCTGGGTTTGGATGCCTGTGGAGGTGGATGGGGGGTTGCGGCCTGAGGCAGCTAATATGCGCTTGTACATACAAAGTATCACAGGTAGAGTTGTTATGATGCCTGGTATACTTCCAACAACTAACATTTGGAAGGAGATGGGAGTTGATAGGATTGTATATAGTATAATATCAAAAAAGAGGTGAGAATCAGAAGTTGAAAATTTTTTGTATTGGATGCTGAGTACTAAGAGCTAATGCATTCATCCATGAGGCCGTATACGAAGCATCAAAACTCAATTTGAATATATGAAAAAGCAACTCGAGCTTCAAAGCTCTAGCAAATCAATTAAACACGACTTTTGAGTAGACTCAGAGTCCGCATTTTTCAACGCTGTTTTCATGATACACTTGCAGGCTGTACCGAGCAAACTTACTGCGAGCTCGGATCTGCCTACCGTACTTCGTAAACAATGGGGGAACTGTACAGAACAAAGTAGCCAATGCCGCCAGTATTGACGCGGCTACATTTGCACCGAGTCCCTCAAACATATCCGAGGCAAATAATGGGAAAGCGGCAGACAAAAGTGAGCGCAGAAGTGCCAGTGTCGCAAAGCCACTTGCAGAAAAGCTCAAATAACTGTCTGCAAGGTAGCCCCCGAGCACAGCATCGAACTCGTTCAGTGAGAATCCGATGAGCATTAAGGATATAGCTGAGACAATCCAGTGCACGTTGTTGACGATTGGAGGAATGGTCCAAGCAAACCACCAAAGCCCACAAGCAAGCATAGGTGCTCCAATGCAGAAACCAAAGAGTTTGTCCTCTGGTTCTAGGACGAGGTTTTGCTCCTCAGCAGATGTGATTTTGCGATAGTCTTTGATACGGGTCAGGAAGCCCGCTACGAGACCGATGCAAATTGCCAAAAATGGAAGTGTTGAGGTTTCGTTAGAGAAGCCCATCGACTGGTAGACTGGGGGTAGAGCCTCGGTGAAAAGATAGACCATGGCGAATGCAATCGCACTAATCATAGAGACCAGAAAGACGATAGGCTCAGTAAAGAACAGCTGAATTGGGCGGAAAAGGGCAACTCGCATAAAAGTTTGTAGATCGGGTGTGTGATCAGGATTCAATGCTTTCAGAGTGTTGATACCGGTTTGATTGCGAATTTTGGCCACTTCGCGTACAAGAATCATAGAAGGCCGTGATTCGCGAATACCGATGAGAAGAAATGATACTACTCCAGTTACTATAGCGGCGAAATGAAACACCCATTGCCTAAAAGATAGTCAATGTCAACCCTTAATGATTATCAAAGTCGGGCAAATGACTTGCTAGTTAAACTTACCATCCCAAGTGCTCAGCAAGATAAGTGCTGATAATCGGACCCACGCACATACCCATATTTGCAACCATGGCCCAAAGGAATATCATCCAAATACGGTCCTTTGAATTATACAAATCTTCAATGCTGCCGGCCACAACAATAGTTGGAATAGCGGACAAGAAGCCCGAGAAAAATCTACCGACGGCGACGCCAGCAAGTGAAGGCACAACACCAACAATCACGCAGAAAATACTGTACAGGCCGGTACTGATGATGTATAATAGTTTCCGACCGAAAGCTTCTGAAAAGGATGGAAAGATGATTCCCCCAAGACATTGACCGATTAGATATCTGCATGCGGTGATTGAGAGGTTAGCGAACTCTTAGTTTACCAGAGGGAGCATGAGAGCCATAGAACGAACAGTGAAACAAACACAAAGAGAGAAAGTTCCTGTTGGATCTGAAAGTCATGCTGAGCGCGATCAGCTGCGGCGCTCTATATTCAGTCAGTTTCGGTCTCACGCGAGGGATATTCTCTATGAGGACTACTTACTCCGGCAGTACTAATGGCAGTACTTTAAGAGACCATATCTTAATAAGACATCCTTGTGATCAGGACAGTGGACAAGAAACTTACGTGAAAAAATCCAGAAATATAATCAAGCTGCTATCATAAATCTTGCGAGGCATATGCCAGTTGCGTGGATGCTTCTTATTGGAGGCCGACCAGCGGATGAATCCTCCATCTGCAGTGAATTCCAGACCATTATCCTCCAAGATAAGGTGCAAATGACCTTTTTCGGAGGGTAATAGACAATCAGGGCTATTCGTTAAGCTGGCTTCCATAGTATAGAAAGCGGGCGTTGAATGCTGAATGTAGTAGGTAGAATCAAAAGATTGACAAGAAGCCAACAGCAAAAATCAAAAAACCCGAAGGAAATAGTTTCGAACAGAATTAAAGAATGGAAAGATGAAAAGAACAATTAGTTGGAATAGATGTGCAAAGCTGAGGTACAAAATATAAGAATGATTCGGCTGGTGTCTGACACGGGCACAGGTACAAACATGAATATTGCAATCAAAGACGTAAGGATCGCCAGGATCCTCATCCCCCCGGATACAAACATGGATGTTCCTAGACCAAATTAGGGTATTTAGAGATGGAAGCTCCGTGAATCTCCCCCGAGAATCTGGACTTCTTAGTTACCTCACGGTCTAAAAAATGGACCTGAACCACCCGAAAATGGCTGTTTCGTTCGGATCCGCGGGCCAAGCTTTCAAGGAACGTCAGTCGCCAATCAATAAGTAGAGACAAACCACGAATTGTGATCCAAGCTTTTCAATTTATGCAGGGCAATGCAGGAGAATGTCCCACAAGGGACTTGTTTGTAGCTTCCGCGGCCCCATCCGGTGCCGATCTCAGGGAGATCCAGGGTGTTCCAACTGATGATGAAACGGCTCCACTAAGGAGCAGACTAGAGGCAGTATAATAGACTGCTTTTTCCAGTTTTATGATCAAAATCAATCACGGCATCTCTGCTTCATTGCATTGATCGAGTGGAACCAATGAGCTTTGTGCCAGTGATTCATTCCATTGGGTGGATCGTCGCAGTTCTACAAAGAATGTCTACGCGCAATCCTCGAGCTCAAAACCCTTTTAATGAGTTTGATCTGCATTACGCAAGATCGACAAAGCTCACGCATTGTTCACATGATGGCGAGCTCCAGGCTACCTCTTTTCTCTTCTAAAAACAAAGCCGAAATTAGAGAATATCTAATTCGGCATTGTCTAGTAGTATCTCTGCTCACAACCCCCATCTCGAAAACTTCGAAGTCTCACTGGTCGTAGATAGAGCTTCCATTTAGTTCATGCTAACTACATAATCATAGTAAGTGCCTGAGCACTTTCACGTTCCTATATAGCCACTACCCCTCGCTAGCTGAAACTGGAATACTTTTCATTCTTTCGACACCCCGCAAAGCTTATGATGACGAAAATACCGCCATGTGGATAGGTGAGGTAGCATGTGAGATGGATGGAACTTACTATGATTGCTTCTAGCCGGTATACCCGAGGATAAAGATATTTTGGAAGCTCCAAATCAGGGGGAACCACCAGCGGACATGATTCAGGTCTGGAATCCACATGGCATCTCGTTTCAAAGAACTAGACCTGCGCGCCCCTGGGTGGCGTTCGGGAATACGGAAGAAGTTATTAAAAATTTGCTGGATTCTACTATTAATGCAGACACGTCAGCTCCCAAGCCCTAGATATCGGTTCTGGGTAATAATTGAGTCTGTCCAAAATGGATTTTTCACTCAATACATTGGAAACTTGCTATATATCTCTTTACATCAACATATATCAATGGAATACTATGAAGATGCCAGACAAGTATTTAACTTCACTTAAAAACACTTATCATCACACAAGCAGAGGGCAGTCCACGGTGTAATACGCCCCTAGTAGATAGACTACCTAATGACACGGGATTCGAAGAGATTTAATACTGAAATCCGAACGGAGGTCCTCCAGTTAAACTTCGAAGCATGAGTACAGTAGTTTTCGAAATCAGTTTGACCCCAACCTATTTCGACTTGATAGCCGAAATAATTCCTTTGTTTGCGAGCTCTGATTGGATATTATTTTATGTCCCTTGGCCTAGACTGCTTTTCACAATAGTCAATGAATTCTACAATATGTCTCCAGTACCGTTATTGGTGCAATTCATATAAAATTAGCTGAATACGGGTCCATCCTTCCCCTCTGTATGACAATCAAGAACTTCACATCGATTTTATACTTATCGTTGTTAGTGCAGACGACATGGCTCCAAAATGCTCACCTTCAAAATTTGCGCTCATTCGTGATATAATCGAGGACAAATCTTTTCTTATATCTGAAATAGCTGAGAAGGCTGAATATAGCAAACAGACCCTCATCAGTATCCGCAACAATTTGCGACAGTTCGGAAACTTATCCACGCCACAAACCTGAATAGGTGGTTATCCAATCTCCTCGACAAGATGGAATGGCCTCGTCATGCTCATACACTCTCTATGCCTTGCCATTCAGAGCCTCCCGCAACGAGATACTGAGAGATCGAATAGCTTCGTTATCCTCATACACGGGCTTTGCCTTGCCATCCAGGACTTCTTGCAAATAGCTTATGAAGGAGATCGGCTGAAAGTCTGGATACAACTCTTTCGACGTCAAATAACCCAGATACTTAGCATTTTCGGGGGTGTTGTCGCCATAGATACCCCAGGAGAGCATATACTCGGCGCTGACTTTCAGAAATGCCTGGTTCAGATGTGTCTCGTACTGTTCCGCAGCTGTCTCGATCCGTTCTCGGAGCGTCTGCTCGCTGAGATACTTGCGGGGGATCTTTTCGCCGCTCAACCGCTCCAGCTCCTCGACCACCTGGTTGGGTGTCCAGACCTCGTCATACGCGAGAACATACTTGTTCAGCGTTCGTTCATCGGCCACGATCTTGGCGACATATCTCCCGATGTCGCGAAGATCAGTCATTGCCGACGGCATCGTACCATCGCCAACAAGGGTCGGTACATCCATGGCGACATAATCGATCTTGCCAGACGGCAGCGCGGGTAGCCGATCTGGTACCACCAGCCGACGTCGATGATGGTGTATGGAAGATGAATGCGCTTGATGTGGTTATAAACCTCCTCTTTCTGTAGAAACAATCAACATATACCACCCATTGTATTCTCAGCTAACTAACCCAATCCCGCAGCATCATCCTCCCCGGCGGCGCAACGGTGATAAAAGCACACGGCACAAAACGCTTGACCTGTGCCTTCTTTGCCACAGTGGCCAGAGGTATCTGGGCGTTCTGGTCGGTGGCCGCGATAGCAGAGATGAGGACGTCGATACCACGGAGAGCCTCGACGAGTGGTTCTTCAGGTCCACTCAGGTCGAATGGCCGGATCTCCACGCCACGGTCCTTGAGATTCCCATTAGCCGGCTTAGTGATGGATGACGGGCGAGTCAGAGCGACGATGGACTGTCGATAGATGTCAGCAGTGTGATTTCTCTTCTCTGATATATTAAGTCGAACACAAACAAATTCATTTTCAGCTTCCAAGAGGCCATCAACGATAGAGGATCCCGTCTGGCCGGCCGCGCCGACAAGAGCAAACGCGGATAGGCGCCATCACTTGCAATAGATTCACAAATTCGGTATGTTTGCTTTGAGAATGCTCGTAAGTACGTATCCATTCAAAATGGAGTGTCTTTTTGGAATTTCTTCTGCAGATTTGCTACAGCTCTTTATATAGTAGACTTACCCATTGACATAGTTATTCGCTGAGATGATTAATTCATCTAGATATTAGCTCGCAGATACAATTCCATATATTATTCAGCAATATGAGAAACTACCTAGTTTCTCCAGGTATTATTGAGTCTAACCGCAAGCAATTTACAAATTAATTCCATAGTTTTCTGCTGCATTTATAATCAGGGAATGCCTTGAGCCGATCACTTTGCGCATTCCGGATCATTCAAAAGATCGCGGACGAAAACCCACGGACAAAAATTCGGAACAAAAGTAAGTTGATAATTGACTCTTGCTCCACTGTCAAGTCCTTAGTGCAGATCGTTGACTGGTCTTGGGGTCGAAACTATTTTCAAATATATAGGACCGAGAGGGACTCAAGACTGACAGTATTGGATCAGGACTGAGACAGTACCCAAACATTGGCGTATAATCCGAATTGTTTTCCCACACTTTATATTGAACAGACTGATTGAATAGATTGAGATATAAAATCGATATAAAACGAATTCATTCTAAAATAATCAAAATTTTGGAACACTCATGTTAATTTACGGAATACTATAACCCATATTTCGGAAATGGCAACAAGTACACGAATAAGATATTTCGCAAATAATAAAAATCCACGGAGCAAACAAATTTATTACAACAGCATTGACAACTTGGTATACCATAACTAGTAGTTATCACCAGCTCTTCTCTGCCCAATTGACGGAGCAGTGGTATTAATCAGGAATCAGTGTATCTCGGAATTATTTTCGGGAATCAAGTAGAAAGAGTTTGGGGTCAAACTGATTTCGAAAACTACTGTACCTACTCATACTAGGTATCGGAAGTACCTCGGGTGTGATAGAAATATGAAATTTTTTCATAATCTCCTCATACTACCTAGTAATAGTATGACTAGTAGCTAACGTGAATCGCGGATGGTATCTGTTTCATAACGATATCTATGAAGCCTGATTAAACCTCGTGTGAGTTCTGTAACCAGCGCTAATATCTTTGGAGACTGTCTAGGATCTTCCTTCTCAGAAACCAATCCTTCGTCTTGAGTGTCCAGAATAGAAATGACTATCAAACTGTCATAAATCTCTCTTATACTTTCGGGATGCTCAGACCCAGAAGCATACTCGTCTACAGCCTTATAAAAGTTCTTCCATATATCTTGGATCGCTTCGGGTTCTAGAGTGGAATACAAGGCTAGCTCCCGAAGCTCTCTTCTCTCTCGCATTGAATCAATGAGCAAAGCTAGCAGTTTCGTAAAAGTGACCATGGCATCATGTGCGACTTCAGGCTGATCTTTGACCAATTCAATTTGATCTTTCATTATGTCAATTGATTCATCAATGAAGTCCAATTCACCGTCGGTCAGTTCAGGGTTTGAATCAAGCATAATCGATAATATCTCACAGATATGAGTGAGAGCAGTATAAGAGCCATTGATATCGCCTGTGTTGCCCGCATTGGCGAGGTTGCGGATGACCGAACGAAGCTGACTGATGAGATCCGGCATGAATGTCGAAAAAAGGGACAGGTTACCCAGACTCATGGAATCCGTGAATGTTATTGTAACAAATAATTGTTTTAGATATCAGTATTTGCTCTCAGGGGTTGAGTCTATATGGTGAGTAGCACAAGTACTAGTAATGGCATAAGAAAACAGGACTTGAAGCAGTCTGCATTCTGAATACACGTGAAGCTAGGTAGAATAAATAAGTCTGAGATCTTTGCCCTTCGAAATACCCAATGATTTAAATTGCATCTAAACTGCAGCCCTTTAAAGGTTCTTTGCTGTTCTATTTCTGACGCCATTCTGTGTTTCTACCTTTGTTCGGGGCGAGACTGTACGCTGGGTTCTTTCACACTTCCCTTTCATCCTTTATATATACGTCCTGAGGTCAGGTTTTAAGTGAAGGGTGAGGCCATTGTCACGAGATTCGTAACAATGAGGTATCTGATCCTTGATGCAGGGGATCCTGTGGTGCTTCGATCCTGAAAAGGCCTTGTTTCCTACCCGAAGAGGCTACATGGAAAAACAGTTGAATGAATTCGCTCGAATACTATGAGTTCTTGAAGATTCTTCAAGGATCGGTCTCTGTTATGTTTGGTGATTGAATTGATTCTTTTTATTCTCAGCAGATAAAGAGATTGGTTGTTATACAAAATTATATATAAAAAAAAGGAATGTAGGGCCACCTCCTGCAAATAGGTCCACTGTTGAAGAGGGTTACCCACTAATTTTCTAGTTCGGATTGCTTTCATTGGTGGATTGTCGATTTTGGAAGACTCGCATTTGATCATACTGTACTAACCTTTTGCAATTCCTTGTCATATTTTAATTTTTTATATTATAAATTTATCAATTTCAGAAAAATATCAATATCTCCATAATTTGACTGGGGGCAGATCTGATTAATCAAGTATCCATGAACATCTCCTCACATAAAAACAGCAACGATCAACGTTCGGTGCAACAGACACTCCGTTGGGGCGGTGGAACTATCTGCCACCGGAGTCGATTACATCATCCACCCAAATCCATCATGTTTAATACATGACCTTGCCACAAAGACAGCTATAGCTGGACATCTGCTAAATATCCTACTTTACTTGCTGATATGGCCGACCAACTCCCAAAGTCAATGGAGGCGCTGATCGGGGATCGTTCGACTGTGGGTCGTCTTACGAATTATGCTCGAGGCAAATCATCTGGTGATGGAGTGAAGATCACAACAATTCCCATTCCTGAGATATCAGACGATGAAGTTCTAGTTCAGGTAGTCTGTGTTGCACTCAACCCTACAGATTTCAAACATGTCGACATTGTCTCTCCACGAGGATCAATCATCGGCTGTGATTTTTGTGGGACTGTCGCGAAAGTTGGGAATAAAGCATCCCAAAGGTGGACGGTTGGTGACCGTATAGCCGGTATGGTTCATGGTGGACTATACCCGGATCGTGGGTCATTCGCCCAATATCTCAAGGCAAATGGAGATCTGGCTTGGAAAGTTCCGCCTGAGGTTAGCGACGAGGAGGCGGCTACATTTGGAGTATCAGCAATTACGGCGATGCTAGCTTTAAACACGCGACTGGATGTTCCGTGGGTTGATGGAAACAAGAATCAGGGTCAACAGGGGAGAGGGGATACGCCGATTCTAATATATTCCGGCGCGACAGCTGCAGGAATATACTCCATTCAGCTTGCCAAACTCGCGGGCTTGAAAGTTGTGGCAACCGCATCTCCGCGCTCATTCGATCTGGTGAAAAGTTATGGGGCGGATGAAGTCTTCGATTATCGAGACACGGAGTCTGTCGAAAAGATCGTTCAAGCTTATCCAAACCTAGACCGTGCAATGGACTGTTTCTCCGAAGGAAACTCGACTGAGTTCTGCGCCAAATGTGTCCAGAAAAATAAAGGAAAGGTGGTGACCTTACTGGATAACGGGAAATCGTCTATCGACGGAGTGACAATTGAATTCATAATGGGATATACAGTCTTCGGATTGGAGTTTCAATGGCTTCCACCCTTTGGTCCAAAGTTTCCTAAGGTGCCATCCGATACTGAAGCACTGCGTCGCTTTTATTCCACATTCCACGAAACCTCTAAGCGGTTCAAGCCTCCACCGTTGAAGATCATTGATCCAGGATTACGAAATCTGACTAAAGGACTCGACATGCTTCGTCAGGGACAGGTATCGGGGACAAAGTTAGTGGCGCACTTGAAATAACACCGGAAATCATCCATGTTACCAATTTGTGCGGGTAGTATTCATGCCAGATAATTGTATTTGAGACAGGTTGACCTCTTTTAAACAAAATAAACCAAAAAAATGAAACTTGAATCCTATCAGACAATTGTGGGTATTCATGATAATTAGAACATACAACCTTGTAGTGAATTGTGAGACGTATCAATGCCATTCTCCTATATCAGCCCCAATATTCAACAAAGGCATTGGTTGCTTTGAGAACTCGGAGAAGATAATTGATTGAGATTGTTTTTGTATTCGTAGAACTTAAGACAGAAAATCTTAAAATGTATTAACTTGCATTAAAACTCGAAGACAATACAGATTAAACAAAGGAGCATCTCAATACAAGACTATTTGTGAATCAATGATCTTTGAGTTACCTTAAAATATAATAATTTCTTTGTATTATTGTTCTAATCAATTGCTTTCTTCTCAAGTCCCATCATAGATATTTTAATCTCACAGAAGTATTATATAAAGCCTCGAAATGGCCCTCAGTGAATCGACAGACACTCACAACAACCCACTCACTTCAGAAAACAATCTCGATTCACTTCTACAAGCTAACTTACCTTCCACACTTCCCCCAACTCATTTCCAAATCAACTGACATCTCATATAGATCATCACAATGGCCAAAAATCAAGACACCCCACCACCCAAAGACCACTTTGCCAGAACCATCTTTGCCATGCACATCGAGGACAACCTCCGCCGTATCGATGAAGTCCAGCCCATCCTTGTCGACATCAGCGAAACCATGCGCTACGATGAAGCTGCAGACATGCTTCACGCCATCGCCAATGACATTCAAGCAACTCGAAATGTCATGTACGACCCAAATGCCAGCCCTTCACCCGCTGATATTAACATGGCCAACATCATGGTTGATCAACTTCGCCGCCAGGCTGAGTACCTTCAGCTCCATATTGACAGCGGAATTCATGTCTCTACAAAGCTCCATGACCTTGTGCGAGAAATTAGGAACAACCCGGAATTCGGTAACCCTCCTCCTCCTACCAAGGGCCGGTTTCCAATTGACTGAATGAATATTGATATGAATAGGTGAACCTTCTGGGATCTGCTTTCGTCGTTCCTGACGACCTTCATCTGAATCATCCATGATACCCCATCGATTGGTAAGTTTTTTGGTATAACTCCTATGTGGAGATGTTTGTCTTATTCTAGGTACAGATTATCGAATAGCCCCGTGAATTGATGATGGATTGCATTATTTGAGACTTCTTCCTTATTTGTAGCAAGATAGAAACCGTAGTGTGAAATGTCACTATCCAGGTAAAACTAGTAACTAACACTGAGAGCTCAAGGTCACAAAGGAGATTTTAAAAAATGTAGTAGATCATTGCTCTTATATACAGAGTACTAGGTAGGATATACTAGGAGTCGAGAGGTGCTCAATAGTCTGGCAGTAAGCTCAAGCTCTATGGTGAAAAAAAGAATACATTGTAACCGCCCAAAACTCGCTAAATGCTAGGACCAAAATGACACATAGAAAAAAATGATAAAACAAAATGCAAGTAAAAGAGAATCATGATCAAGGTGATATTGTAACTGTAATAGGAGGGACTGTAATAGCCGGCGGCGTCTGCGGACGCTCGTGGCTCTCCTTGCGAACAGGCTCGGCTGGAGAGGGACTTTCCTCATCTTTGACACGGGAGGTAATAGTATCGGAAGAATCTGACAACTCTTGGGGGTCATCATCGGGCTTATTGCCACGACGAGAGAAGACTCGACTGATCGAACGAGTCAAGGGACGGAACAGGGCTTTGATACCATGGGCAACAGTCTTGAGCCCCTTCATGATAGGTCGCAAGATGAACGTCATTGCAGAGACGACCGCATTAAAGACGATGCCGAAGTGCCGATCAGGTAGAATGCGTAGAACAACGGCCCAAGGCAAGCAGCCCAGTGCGCAGATAATGCAGACTGCCCAAAGAATGCCGCTCAGTCGAGTCACGCCGAAGGCTTCGCCGCCAACGTACACAATCATGACTTGACCGCCAACCATGATGGCATTGATACCAAGAAACCAATAATTTCGCAGCATGCCTTCGAATATATTGAATTTGTTGTCAAGACGACGGTTGTTGAACTCATTGAAGATCTGCATCCAAACAAATGCATTGAAGACGACCGTAGAGAGCTGTTTCGAGCGGTGGTCAAGGTCGTCGTTGTCCAGATGAGCTCCAAGCAGCTTGTCGCCGGCGAAGTAGAGCATAAATGTAACAGCGAGTTGGTAAACTGCCTGGCCAAGGATCATCTTCCACATTGTTAAGGTGAATAGCGAGGCACTCTTGGGCACAGGTTTACGGTCAAGAATCTTCTCTGTTGGAGCGTCGGTTGCCCTGTATCTGTTAGAAGGAAAAAGAAAAAGTAAAAGATCGCACATGAAAAACTTACAAGGCTAAAGCGGCGAACGTATCCATGATGAGATTCACCCAGAGAAGTTGAACAGCGCTCAGGACACTGCTGTTCGAGCTGCTATAAACAGAAGAGACGAATGTCAACACCACAGCCGTGATGTTAACCGTGATCTGGAACTGCAAGAATTTGGCAACGGCATCGTTGACGGCCCGGCCCCAAGAAATAGCAGTAACAATAGACCGGAAGTTATCGTCAAGCAAGATAATCGAGCTGGCTTCCTTAGCGACCTCGGTACCAGCAATGCCCATAGAAAAGCCGACGTCAGCGGTGCGAAGGGCAGGACCATCGTTCGTGCCATCACCGGTGACAGCAACAGTCTCGCCGAGAACCTTGAGACGCTCAACCAAAATGCGCTTGTCTTCTGGGGAAGAACGTGCCAGGACTTGAAGACGTGGGATGACACTATCCATCTCCTCGTTCGACAGTTGTCGAAATTTGGGACCCTCCATGACCAAGCCTTCTTCAGTCTTAATGCCACAAGACGATGCAATAGCAGTGGCAGTTGCAATATTATCGCCAGTGACCATTTTCACCTGAACTCCCGCAGAGTGGCATTTCCGGATCGCATGAGGAACCTCAGGACGTAGAGGGTCCTGAATTCCCACGACTCCAACCCAGGTCATATCCCGGAATACGCTGTCGAAATCGGCGGCCGAATTGTCATCTTCCAGTCTTTTGGCTTCCTTTGGAGGCCACGAAGCAAAATCCTTATACACGATACCGATTGTACGCAGAGACGATTTCGCATATTGATCAATCGTTTCCAGGATGGTATCTCTGTCCTGCCCCGACAATGATTCTGTGCGTAGATCTTTCTCGCCCATATCGTCACCCATGATCTGCATATTGCAAGCGTCGAGCATAATTTCCGATGCACCCTTAACAAGAAGTCGATACCCCAAGGTGGGATGACGGTAAACTACACCCATGCACTTGCGAGCAGAATCAAAGGGGATAAGCTGAACAATCTCAGCAGACCCACGTTCAGAAGCCAGGTCCATGCCGAGATAGTCTTGAGCAAGTTGAAGAAGTGCAACTTCAGTCTTGCTACCGACAAACTGTTTCCGACCTTCTCGTTCTTCTTCGAACGCAGTTGAGTTCAAAGCAATGCTCTTGACAAGAAGATCCCGAGCAGGCGCCGAGCATTGTTTAAAAAAGTCAGCCGTTGATTGGACATTCGAAGCAGTCTCGTCTTCGCCTGGAGCTTTGAAACTCTTTGTTGTTCCCCAAGTACCAGCGACAACGGTCATTTTGTTTTGAGTTAGGGTTCCTGTCTTGTCCGAGCAGATCACAGTGGCATTTCCCATGGTTTCACACGCGCGTAGGACCCGGACGAGATTGTTTTCCTTCACCATGCGAGTTGTAGCGAAAGCAAGTGCAAGAGTGACTGCTAGTGGAAGACCCTCTACATAGAACTATTAGTAAAGAAGATCAAAATCAGAGAAATGGCACTTACCTGGAATAGCGACGACAATGACTGTCACAGCAACAATCAGAATGTCGACAAACTCCTTTCCCTTCACCGCAGAAGGTGTATCAGGGTGATTTGGGAGGTCGGCCACAAATCGGAACAAAAGAACCAAGAATAAGACAAGAGCGGCACTATCATAATAATCAGTTAGTCAGTCCAATCGTCTATTATATAATGGCTTGACAGTAATGCTTACCCTGAGCCAAGATAACCAATCCAGTCTGCAAGACGGCCCAACTTAACTTGAAGTGGTGTAGGGTCGTTAGTGGCCTGTAGCGACAGCATAATTCGACCGTGGGATGAATAAGGTCCAACGCTAGTGACGACGTAGGTGCCGACACCCTCAAGGACATTACTTCCAGAAATCAAAAACGGATCAATCTTTCTAGTCGCGGTGCCCTCAACAATCTGCTGCCAGACTTCGTGACCATCCGTCTTCTTCATTTGATCGGATTCACCTGTTGCAGATGACTCGTCGCATTTCACGCCATGACCTGACACTAAAACGCCATCTGCGGGAATAGAGTCACCAGGTTCCAAATGAAGAATATCGCCAACTAGAACATTATGGATAGACATCTTCATAGATTTCCCGGAGCGGATCACTTTCACCTCGCGATCATTATTCTGTGATATGTTAGTGGGGTGCCAGGGTGTTGCGTGGCCGAATATTACATACCTTTTGGTTGAGCTTGGAGAATTGCCTTTCTTTTTGCCAATCATTGGCGGCCGTGACAACAGTGACAATGAGAATTGCCACACAAATAGCCACACCTTCCACCCAATCCACACCGGACCCTCCATCAACTGTCTCATAGATGCCCAAGGATAAGGAGACAATCGCGGCAATAGTCAAAAGTATGATGATTTTATCGTTGTATGCAATCCAAAAGAGCTTCAAGAAGCCAGTGGACTTTCTAGATGGTAGACGATTCTCTTTGAAAACACGAATGCGATCTTCGAATGGCGAACCTTCGCCAGTAGACATTGGTAACTGTATGGGGGTAATCTCTTCAATAGGTGGTTTGCTTATTGAAGGTCGCTTATCATATAATGGTGGCGTAACCTGCTGGAAATCAACTGTGCCTTCTAGTCGAACTTCATCGTTGGACAGACCCGCAGTAAGATCTGTTCGTAAACCTCTCTCCAATCCCTGCAGACCACCGAGTGCATGGTAAGCGGCGAGAGATTTGGGGTTCTGCATCTTATTCAGCTGACCTGGTGAGAAAGCAAAGCGATTGTTCTCGATAAGGAAATCAGCCTCGTTTCGGGGATCTGGTGTCAGAGCCTCTAATAAAGGCACATCGTCGTATAATACTTTATTTGTGTGTGAGGGATCGACTTCTGAATTAGTTCTAGATCTACCCGCGTCCATCGTGGGTGCGGATGATGCGAATGACTCTGAGCGTGGACGTAGTGTGTCTCCGTCTATTGACGAGGATGGTCGATGGGAGGCATTATGGACCATCAGACGGGCCGGATCTGGATGACCAGGACTCCAGGCCATGTCTGGCGAAAGGGAAGTAGTAGGGGATGCAGGAGATATAGAAGATGTAGGTGATGTAGGAGACTGGGGCTGATCTGTCGGAGCAGAACATGAAGAATAAGCAATGGCAGGGGATATAGATAGAGAACGCTGCTTGCAAGGCATTAGTATACCGGCCCAATATGGCTTTTTAGGAAATTTTACCTCTCGATCCGAAGAATTAGTTGCAAGACCAGGACTTAACAACGAATTTTGCTGGGGGCCTTCGTTATTTGATGAAGAAGCCATGAAGGGCAGATTTCACCGATACGATGATCGGTATGAGAATATTGTAATGATGATATGGTCTTCCGTGAAAAACCCGGTTGAAAAACCAGGGTGGGAGTCTCGCTGTTGTAGTCTCTCACAATGGGGCTGTGTTGATGCCCAGAACCGCCTCAACTGAGGTATCGTATGGTCACAGAAGGGGGGCTTTCAACTCGCTAAAGAAACAAGAAGATGCCAAGGTAAAAATTTGTCTATCCACAAGACTCTGAATAGAGGATGCGAGACAGGTCTTGTACTGCTGATCAATATCCCCAAAGATCCCGAATCTGAGGTACTACCCTTCTTTAGCACAGCCCCAATAATCGACAAAAGGTCTGGGTAACCGTACCATGAAGTTCAGCGTAGGTGAGAATGTAGCTGGCAAAAGTGGCGAATGCAGACTCAGACCTGGCAGGCGATGAGTATAAGATGAAAGATGAAGTAGTTTGCAAGCGATCAGATATTCGACACATGATAGCTCTAGTTACGCGCCGGTGCAGTATTCTTCACTTCGAGCGAAACGCCGGATGAACATCATGACTCCCCAGAAACATCTAGTTCCCCGACCCGCCAAGTTAAATTGGTCCAATAAAGTATGGATGTGATGATGTTTGGCTTACCGCCGTGACCCGGAGTGGAGTAGATATTTGACTGCGCCTCATTGCAATCATGCGCCTAGATCCAATGGTAGAGCATTCCACCAAAATTCGCTCGAATCCTCTTTGTATCATATTGAAAGCACCGTCGGCGGTACGGAGTATAGGATGTGCTCACTTGAATTTGACGTGAATTTCTCCAGAAAGGAGGGGTGAGTGAGCCCCTCGCGCCATCTGGATGCTTTGTTTCGGGCCGTGACCGTGCAAGTAGTGACAATCGGGGCCAGATCGGTAAAAGCCTTCTGCGTCATGAAGAGCGAATCATCATGTGTTGTGAACCATAGCCATCCATTTGGGATACGTTGATGGATACAGGCCATCAGGATTCATTCTCATCGAAATCACCGCAATATTGTCTTGATTGAGGAAAGCTGATGCTGCTTCGATCTGGTCCATTGCCACAGCTGAGCCACATCAAAAGTGGCAACTGTGGCGGTGCTTGTAATCCGAATCACGTGAAGCCTTTGCAAGCCCTAAACAGTGCATAAACAGTGCATAAACAGTGCAGGCAGCAGACCGTGGAAGCTGATGCTACCTAATTTACAGCCTCAAAAAGTGCATTCCAGAGGAAAGCTACATACGTAACCTTTTCACTGCCCCTTTCAGGCTACTGCTACAGGAGATCGCCATTCAAGAATCAATCGTTGAGATCAGGCTTCAATTATTGATTACCTTAGTGAGAATTGAGGGCCAAGAGCTGGCCTTAATAGTAGCAAGCTCAGGCTTTCCAAACAGTGAGACTGCTCACTATTCCACCATATATTCTTGGAATTGTGAAGATGAAGATCTCTCCGAACATGGTGTCAATCCAGCTTATGTAGCATATCTGTCATCTAGATACATCATGAAGTCTTCCCAGAACAATAATCAGGGGTAAAGGGCAAATATTGACCAACTTTCAAACAACTTGAAAGTCGGACCGCATCCTAGAGCACAACGGCTGTCAAATTTAGAAATACCGACCATGCTCCCCCTCGCAGATAATGGTCATGAATGAGTAGACACCCTCTATTTCCATCCATGGGTACCAAGTGTGCTGTAAAGCCATTCGTGCTTCCTCTGGACTTCCAATCATGTACATGGGCGAGGGAGGCTTCGAGATAGCCTCTTCTGGCTCAATGAGCATGGGCCAATAGTGTTTATTGCGCTTAAAAATTTCAGAGTGCAACTCATCAATATGCTGCTTCAAGATTTTAGATTTTTCGTCAAGATTTTCACCACGCATAATATCAGGGCGTGCAAGGAGAGCTGAGCTCTTGCATCTGGATTTCCGGTTATCGAGGAACGTCTCCGGGGGTACAGCTCCCCGGACACCGGCGAGCTCGCTCATTTGGTCGATTTCTTTCTGCAGTGAACGTAGTGCGCCCACATTGAGCGCAAGCTGAACTTTGAGAATCATCATGCAGATCAAAAAGGACAAATCCATGGTGCGTATACTCGAACCAAGGTAATCTATATCCTCAAAGACATCTGCGTTTTTGACATTGAGAAAACCTTCCATCTTGGTCCAGTTGTAGTTGCGGTCCTCCCAGGCCTTACCATACCATTTAATAAAGTCATAGCATTCTTGTTCTTTCCCCAGGCGAAGTAGGATCCCCGGGACTGTGGCTCGAACACCCATGTTGTCTCCTGGACATAGTCGCAACAACTCTTTGCAATTGTCGTATTCAGCCTGCAACGAGTCGACGTGGCGCTCCCCTGAAGTGATCGTGGCCAATTTCGACAATGCGTTCATATAAGGGCGTGTCTCTACTATTTTCCAGAATCGGCCAACATGGTTCTCGAAGGGATTGTCATTCTTGAAGTCAGGATGATCGATCAAGGCTTGTTTTTCCTTATCCACATCGTTCCTGGCGCGTTTGATCTTGTTGCAAATTCCTTTATGGTCCTGTCGGTCTTGTACCTGGTGTTCACGACTGCAATAGTGAAACATTTTGCATCCGGCGCAACGAAGTAGGTTCTCATTCTTATCACACAGTTTACACCCGGTAGGGAGTTCGTGATGGACGGGGTTCTCCAGTGATTCTATCGTGACTTCGGGCTTGAAGTTGGGAACCTGGGCCGTATTGGAAGCAAACATTTTTCGGAGTTCAGAAGTTATGAATTGAGATCAATCAAGTGTATGAAAAGGCAGGGTCGAAGGGAGCTTCTTGGAGGACTGTGGGGGGAGGTGATGATTCTGCCAACAGAAATATCTACGCTTTGCCTAAATTGGCTAAGCGAAAACATGGTGCCTGTACGCTAACCCAATTATATAAGCATTTCGAATCCACTACGGATTTTCACCGCCAAAGGGGTTCTTCACCGCCCATTCATAGATCAGGAACCCTTGAAACGATGGACTGAGATGCGCCTCTTGATGAAGAAAATAATTTCATTGCTGCTATAATATCTCATCAAGGGCCACATGGAAAGACGATTACCAGAAAGAAATGATTTGAAGTTGTGTGAGGTGCAAAAATTGTACATAGATCTTTGGATCTTTCTGGCGGGATATACATAGCCAAGCCTTTTGACTGCTGGGCCCGATCCCAAACGGGGTTCTTTGCTAATAGATCAGGAGCATGAAAGGATCGACGGACTTAGACCCCACACGGAGTTAGAATAACTTGAAGTTATTCTAAATTGGGGGAAAGAATCTTTTCATTTCGGTCTATTCCGGTCTTTTAGAATTATCAAGGGTCTATACGAAAAACGGAGTCGTAAGCTCATCCTCCGTATACATCATAGACACTATCAAATCTGAATATTTATTATTGCATTTAAAATGAGGGCGAGAAAACAAGGGGTATCTAAATCAGACAATGAAGAGAGGAGGACAGAAAATGTGACAACAGGAGAGTACACTTTTCAAAGAAGGAAAGGCACGCTGAGCCCAAAACGTTCGTAGAGTGCGACTTTTTGGGAGAAAGGCGAGTGGTGAAGAAGGCTGCAAAACGGCAAAAGCCAAAATTGGGGTTGAAAAAAAAGAAAGATCAGCAACATCATGATCTACTATGATGCAAATCATAGAGTCGAAGGGAAGAAATAAAAAAATGCTGGCTAAGACACAAGGAATTCGAGACAAACTCTGTCCCTCACAACGTCGACTTTTGTTTCGTGACACGTTTTACCATATATAAGAATCGCGGCGTTAGGTCTCACAGATCCAGACTCTCCGTGAAACGACTACCGCGACTATCGCGACTCCCATCATAGCTGGGAAGACTGCGCCCCAGTGCGTCTTTTCGAGGAGGAACCACTGGAATCGCACTCTGGGGTTGAGGTATAGAATGCGAAGGATTCACGGTCATGGGAGAACCAAAAGCGACAGAGCTCGAGACCGGGAGGTTGACTTGCCTTGGTCGCGTTGGAGAGGAGTTCTCTTCAGCTTCACGTGTGACATTGGTATCGAGCGGCATGCCAAACGGTGTTGCTGTTGGTGGCGCATGAGAAGGCGAAGAAAGAGGACCACCAGGAGAGGAAGGAGACAGGCCGATAAGAGAGTCAGGAATGGTTGGAGAATCACCAGTCGGCGCACCACCGAAACCATCACCTCCATGAGTAAGAACAGGAGCAATTTTGCGTCCAGATATCTTTTGAAATCCTCGTTCGCTTGGAGCCGAAGAGACAGTGCTCTCTGTCTTCGTACTCATTGTCGAATGGCGCCACCGTTTCACGAAAGCGGGTGCAAGATAGGATGCATTGAAGAGAGGATCCTTGCTCGTTCTTCGTTCAGCAATTTCTCGTGCACCAGAGTCGGAAGATGGTAGGGCCTGAGTGCCCTTTTTCTGGAGGCTACGCCGACGGAAGAAGAAAAGAACCAACAACAGAAGTAAAGCAACGCCTGCAACACTGCCCACAACACCACCCACGATTTTTGGAGTGGTATTGTCATCAGCCTTGTCGGATCCAGCCGATGAATCTGGGTCGCTGCTATTCGTGGGCGCCGATCCAATATTGCCTGATATTGTTTTAGTGTGACCAGAGCCACCGTACCAGTTTGATGAGCTCGATGAACTACTAGAGCTGCCGTAAGATGTCGTGGATGAGATAGAAGATGATGAAGAGGAGATATTCAAAATAGAAGCTGAAGTAGTGGGCGAAGATGTAGTAGAATTAGAGACCAGAGGAATCGAAGAAGTTCGTGTTGAGCTGATAGCGGATGACACCTTTGGTGAAGAGGCAGCTGCCATCGACTTAGTCGTAGGCGAGACAGTCTGGGTCGTCAGTACTGTTGAATTGGCTGGATTCGTTGTTTGGGCGAGGGCCACTGCTGTAGGTAGAGCCGTAGGCGATGTTACCAGCAAAACAGGTTCTGACGAGAATGCAGTTTCGCCAGCTGAAAGAGTGACAGCGCCGAAAGCCGGATCAGAGAGCGTCAGTGGGAAATCAATTCCTTCGGATTGCCAAAGAGTATTCGAGTTTGTGTCCACAATCTGCAGGACCGTTTCGACGACGACACTTTGAGTCGGCTCGGCTTCTTGTCGCTTTGACAGCACCACTCCACCCTCGGAGAGGTCTGATTTTTCTTTGCAGTCTATCGCCTGTAACGGGTCGCAGGTCACGTCTGACTGTATGATATCAGCGGGGGGTGACTTCTGGCCCGGGTCACCATCCGCCAAGACATTAGCTGAGCTGTTGTCGTCCTTGGAAGCCTCTTCGATCGCTTCTAAGCGGCTTCTTGCTCGAAGGAGCCTGCTGATTCGAGTATCACGCCAATGGCCATGGTGAGCCATTGCGCAACGGGTCTGGTAAAAAGAAATAGCGAACGGCCAAACAGCCAATAGTCGTAAATCCTCACAGAGGGTAGGGATGGGGTTGGAGTCCAATAATTAACGAATAACGATTAGGCAATTCCTTGATTTCCCCACCTCCAGTTGATTGATAGCACGAGGAAAGCAAAGAACACGCAGGATTTTGCCCGCGGAACTGGCAGATCAGATTGAATTGGCCGGAAGGCGAAAGGATTGTAGCGATCAATTCAAACGAATGGACCAAAGAGTGACAATAGTGTAAATTTAGTCGTAGACAGAATAAAGTGGTAAAGAATGAATAGTGTGCAAGTTTAGCAGCGATGTTTCGAAATGTCTGACGGGGTCGTTCGATTAGTGATTCGTTCGTTTGAGGCGGACCCCCAAGCCGCGTGGGCTTCCATGCGATGCCCCACGATGGCATCTTCTTCCAGGGCTAGAACGAAGATCATGAAACGTACCAGAGATCAAATGAGTGTCGGGTGTTGAACAGAGAAACAAGAAAAAAAAAAGAAGGTGTGGGGGGCCTAATCCATAATGTTGTTGCTAGACAGTCGCCAAACACGCAAGAGACAACAGATGAGAAGTGATATCAAGTACCCGAACGACCAGCGGGTCCCAGGAGAATTTTGAGATGGGCAGGGTTTCGTCAATGGTACACTTCTCTGTGCTAGACTAATAAGATAGCGCTAGACGAGCCCGTCCGACTTCAAGACTCTTTGGGGAGAGGGAGCGAAAGAAAGTCGAAGAGAAAGAAAAGGAAGAGGGATGAGGAAAAAGCGAAACGGTTCTGGGTGGAACGGTGGAACGAGCCAGACCGGACCAGAGCGTCTCCCCTATTGAAAAGCCAAGTCTAGGCGACCCGCGTTGGTGACGAACTAGCCTGGGGCCGAGATGCTCTTTTTGGGGGGGAATACTGCAGCCGAATTTGTCGTCGACTTTCAGAGAGAGTGGACAAGATAGATGGAGGGGATAGAGAAGTAGCCATTTAGTAAATAGAGCAGTGTTTATTTTGAATCATGACCTCTCCGATCAGTGAGGGAGCAACAACATGCAAAAGGAACGGGAAATGTCTTAAATGAGTTTGTGCCCAAAAAAGAAGAGCGTCTGCAGGTACACAGCGGGAAGAGATGTGATTGGCTGGCTGTCAGGTGGGGCAAGAGGGTTTGACTATTCCCGATTTGGTTTAGACTCGGTGCTGGTTTAATGAGGTCGAGTTTGCGGGATTTTGATCAATACATGGTACAAGAAGTAGTTCTATAGTTGTTGAATATGTTGAATATGGAGGAGGTAACATAACATATTGAATTGTATATTATGATTGAGTCTATAGTATGTTGATTATCCGACTACTCGACACTTATATTATCACAGACGAGTGACTTCATCTCTTCGACAGTGGATCTACAGTACGCAAGGACGCCGCACTATGACTGGCCTGCAGCCAATAGCCGCGGTAGGTACTACATACAGTACAAATGAACATGGTACGCACGGCTGACTGTACGGATCCCGCAAGTCAATGCGGGTTAGTGTTTCCAGTACAATCATTGCAACTCAATAATTAAATAGTAGTTACATGGTAATGAGCACAATTTACTGCGACATAGCACTTGGACTCCGGTTCTTGCCTTGCTGGCTCTAACGGACTGTACACCGTTCGAATTTCATCATTCGGTTGCCCAGGGTGGACAATGCACGCACTATTCAACTATCTACGCTCTCGTGAATCACAAGTCGCGGGTGGGTATTTAGTAATGGAACTCGTTTGCTCTCTCCCTGGCCCGATCATTTAAAAGGTCTCTAGCTCATCGGCCACTCCCTCTTCCGCCTCGGGAATCTCGAATCCATCCTGTAGTCACGCATTAGCACAATATTTTCCCCCACTATGCCCTAGACGTCAGAACTTACCTCGGTCGAGTACAGAATGCCCTGGATATGCTTAACCAATGTATCCTCTTCCTTCTCCAGCTCCGGATCAGCCTCAATGGCAGTTTGGAGCAGTAGCTCAATATCGCGCAGCTTGGCAAAATAGAAGTCCCGCTCCTTCTCAAGTCCGGCAATGGCTTCCTTCTGCGTCGAAATCTCCTGCTGCAGAGCTGCGGTGGCAGCACCACCCGCACCAGCGCTGGCAACGCGGGGACCACGCGCAGCGGCAGAGGTCGGGGTAACTCCGCGGCGTGACCCAGCAGAGGGGGCACGAGCAGAAGCAGCAACAGGTGCGCCGCCAGGGGCCCCAGAAGCCTTGCGACGGCTTACCGCATCATAATCTCCGCCGGGATAGTGCTGATCCCAGTATCGCTTAGTCCATTGGAGGAATTCAAGGTTATCCTGCATGCGGCACTTGGTGAGGGATTGGACGGGGATGGGCTTTTCGACCGCGTGGCGGGTGAAGACATCTAAATTATAATGTCAGGAAAGTCTCCTCATCGATCGATTGGCTTCGACCGCGTCACTGTCCGATAGCTAGACATACTCTGCAGAACCTTGAAGTTTTGAAGGTAGGCATATTCGGTGTTGACATTGAACTTAACTCGAGACATCGGGACGTCCACTAAAAGATAGAAATCTTCGTATCAATATAGCTGTCCCAGTGGCTTTCGGATACCTTGACCGCTCCTCTGACAAAGCTTGCCCGGGCATACTCACTAAATATCGAATCGAAGATCTGGCATAGTGCAGCACTATTTATGTCCATCAAGACCTGTCAGTCCAATTCCCCTTGGTGTATTTCCCACGCGCAAGTTTTCAGGAAAGAGGGGGAGAGGGGTGTTCGGCCGATCATACCCGGTTCCACACTGTTCGATCTTGGTGATGTTCAGCTGCAGCAGGTTGTTCAACCAAGCCAGCAATTCTTGTCTATAAGGAATCGTCCGTCAACGAACCGCTTCAAGTTGTTGGAAGGGTATTTGTCGATAAGGGGGAAAAAGCCGAACCTGGATTCACCCATGGTGGGGTAGTGATAGCCGCAATCGGGATTCCGGGGAGATAGAGCGAAAGGTAGCGGAGGATATAAGGTTAGGAATGTACCAATCAAGGGCAGAGATCGCGATCAGGACCTCTACTCGGAGTCTGCCTGGCAGTGTTGATGGGAAAACACTCGATGGGATTGTTTTGATGCCAAAATCCACGGATCACAGTGGCGCTAGCAGTTCTACCAACCAATCATATGTGCTTATATAATATATCTGCCTGGGGCATGAATCTACTCCAGCCATTAATCATTTCTTTGTTCTCATGTTGGTTGTATTTATTTACCAAGTGAATCAGCATACCAAGAGTTAAGTGAAGTAATTGATTCAAACGAAAGTGTTTTAATATATCCCCATGCGCCGTGTATAGGTCTAGCCAAGAAAGAATGAAAACTCTATGCTCAAAATTGCCAGTCTCTGTTCTCCATCCTTGTAACATTTCCCCCAAGGTTTTGTCCAACTCCCCAATGATCCAATGCCAGTTCAATGACCCCAAAATCGCTAAATAAAAGAGAGAATTATGAAAGCTAATATAGCAAGTATGCACGTAATTGATCACTCCTCCAACAGATCAATCCCATCTAATCCATAGCCAAAATCCATGATAACGGCCCGAGAGTCCTGGCTAGTTGCCACAACTCGTCGGTAGTCTGACTGAACATTAAGCATCCAGCTAGTGGTCCAACCAGGCAGATCAATGGAGAGTTCGCCTGAATCGGTATCAAACACCTTGACGCTCATATCGTAGCTACCGCTGACGATACGCTTGTTCATGCTGTCTAGGTGAAGAGACCTAATAAGACCACTGTGACCACGAAGCTCCTTAACGAGCTCGCCAGTATTAGCATCGAACTGGTAGATTGTTCTGTCATTTCCACCAGTCAGAATGGTGCGTCCATCATCGCTGAACTCGACACAAGCGAGACCGCGGTCCTTGCTGGGGAACTCTTTGACGCAGACCCCAGTGGTGACATTCCACAACTTGACTATGCCGTCGCCACTTGCCGACACCACTAGGTCACCGCGCATCTGTATAGCGTTCACCGGGCCATGGTGCCCAATAAGCTGCCTGAGCAGGTCGCCTGTCTTGCGATCCCAGACGCAAATTGTGCTATCTTTGGAGCATGAAATGATATATCGGTCATCAATCAAGACATCTAATACGCCGGCACGGTGACCTGCAAGGCGATGAATGGGACGATAATCATTCTTGATATCCCAAACAATGCAAGTGAAATCAGAGGATCCAGTAACCATGATCTCTTCATCAAACCGAAGGCAAAGGATCGAGGCACTATGATAATCGGCTGGGTGCTCCATCGGGGAGACAATATCAGCCGAGGGGGTTGATGGTGGGCAGATAGTCACGAAAGGAGACTTTCCGGTGGCCTGTTGTGCTGGATTGTTCACGGGTCCAGATCCAGACACATCGCCTGGGGGTGGACCAATAATCTTGAGGCAAGACCATGGATAATGAGCGTCCCATACGCGAATAGTTCGATCGCGAGAGCCAGTGATGATTTTATGTCTAGAATAATTTATTAGCAACTTCTTGAACGAAATTTGGTGTTTACGGTAAACTCACTCATCGAATTGCGCGCAATATACGCTGTCTTTGTGTCCATGAAGGTAGATGGCCGCAGCTTTGCCCTGCTTCCAGCGACGGTCAAGAGCCCGTCGAACGAGGAACATTCGCTTCCAGTCTTGCTTTGGCATGGGCTTCCCTAATCCGAGGAACTGTCTCTTCTTGGTTGCTGTTGAACTGACTGGTCGAGGGGCATATGCAATGCGGAAAACATGCTTCCAAACGTGAGGCGAGGATGCCTGTCGGTTCCAAGCATGGGAAACCAGTTCCGACTTCATGACGGAGGCAGGGTCCAGATAAGAAAGCACCTGAGCCATGATCTCAGAAGGCAAATATGAAACCGGATCTTTGAAAGGGTTAGCCTCGCAACAAGATGGTAGAAATGATATTGTCAGTCGTCACCAAATCAACTTACCAATGCGAAGAAGGCCAAGCTCAGTATCCGAAGCATCAGAGCGATCACGCAGATCAATGCCGATACCACTTTCTGAGTCGAGTTTAACATCAGATACCTTGGCAGGGAATTCATGCTCCAATTTGGCCAATTCCAACCTGACCATCTCATTTTGAGCGGCGGCAGCAGCACGCGCCGCCGCACCAGCGGACTTGTCAGTGGGAAGAATGGGTGGCTCCATTCCATGTCCAGGGATGGGTGTTGGGACTGATGCGGTTGGCGCATAAAAGCCGTGTAACGCGCTAACACTGTTCAAAGAGGGACGTCTATTGATACTATAACTGTTGGACCAAGCTCGAGACCGCTTGTCCCAACTCTGCGAAGCAACATTGCGCTTATGGCTGGGGTGAGCCTCAATTGTATAGTGCTGAGAACCATCATTGGCCTCTCCAGGCATTTGAAAATTGTTCTTGGAAGACTTGTGACGCAAAGTCACAGACAACCGGCGGCCTAGGGCAACCAGGCCATCCATCGGGTGCCGCAAGCTTGAGAAGCTTTTGGCCGAACGCCTCCGAGGCATTGCGTCTGGGAAAGGCTCCATCTCTTCCACTGCCGATCCAAAATGTTCATGGCAAAGTTCTGTATGGGGAGTCTCTTGCCACTGATCGAGGGCATACTCCTTGGGGAGGGTAACCGGATGCGCTGCAGTCCGGGGGCGTGGACGAAGTGAGAGCGAGGGGCGTCGTCGAGTGGAGGTCTCTCGTGGCGACATGGCGTTGAATATAGAGAGTGCGCAAAGGAAGGGAAACAATCGATTATCGCGACTTTAACAGTCAATGTCCTCAATAGGACACGAGTATAGGTATGAAAACGACTGGAATTTTCCCGTCCCAGGTTTATTGTATAATGTCGATTGCGAATATGAAGTTGTATGCGAGAATCGCCAGGGGTGAAAAGGCGATATCCAAGTCTAGTGGATTGAACGACCGTATAACACAAAACACCTGGTAACCGAGGGAAAGAGAGAATAATGAATGCAATAAAAAAACAAAAGATAAAGAAAGAAAGCGCAGGGAGCGTGAAATAGGGAGTAGAATTCAAAAAAAAGAATGAAGGCCGCGGTCTGAGAGTCGGGCGGTGAATTGCCGTGGAGTGATTGGCCCCCGGCACGAGTACCGAGCGGTCGCGGATACTTCGGTGATCTCAAAGTTTTGGTGGCAAAGGAAGTACTCGTTACTTGGGCCTTCTACTCAGCTGCAGAGAATAGATTTTTCTAGTATTTGGGGGGCAAATCACGGGGGGATTGTGGAGTATTGGCTACTTACAATCCGGGGCAATCTGCGTAGCGTCCTTGTGTATTCTATACTTGGACCAAAGTACACAATACCCTGTATTACTGCCAAAAACTATAGCCCCCAGTGGCGATTTAGGCCTTCTGTCCCAGGGTTTAGCCCAACTTTGAAGATAAGCGGTCAATTTCAAGACATCTACCATGCCGGAAATGATCAAGCACGGGTTCAGGATTTTTTTTTGTTTCTTTCCAGCCTTTTCACATCACCGACTCGAAAACAGAATAGACTTAATTGTATGATATGCGCAACCCCGAACAGGCTGCGGCCCGGCACTGACGTCGATCGCCGTTCGTATAAAAAAACGGCCTTGTGGAGTGATCCACCCTGACGCTGATGCTCACCTACAGTACATTTTAAGTATACTGCCGGGCTAGATATTTTTATGGTCGCTATCACCTTATCCCATTGCGACGAATACGGGTCAAATATACTGTACCATATCATGAAGGGTCACAGTCTCAGTGGAATCCATTTATTTGATTATTGTGTATTAAATCTCGAATAATTACGGACGAACATGATCTTGCGCGTACTAGTATGGCTGATATGACCAAATATCAAAGTGAGGCGGAAATTGTCTTATGGGCATGAATAGGATATCCTCCCACTTCCAGAGATCTTTTTAGACCTCTGACTCTCTCCTCTGTTACCAGAAACGAGCTAGGAAAATCATTGGTGGGCTGATCCCCTAGGACCATGGCAGCAACAGCCTGTGAAGTCCTGAAAGCTTTGATCATACCAGTAGCATGAAAGGCACCACACACCCACTGGTGCTTATACCCAGAAAATGGCAGTCGGCCTGCAAAAGGAACTCCATCCTGAGTGAATGCCACAATACCGGACCACTGATGATCAATGTGAGAAGAGGACCCAGCAGGGACAGATGCCAGGGCTTCCTCAGCAAAGCCACGTAGGTGCTGCATAGGAGAAATGTCAGTTGTGCTATCGTCGGACGTAGCTTTGCGTCCAGTACATGCTCTTCCAACGACAAGACCACCGTCGTTGCGTTGGATGAGATAATCATAATCTTTTTCACCGTATCGCAGCCAGAGGGAGTATTTAGTACTCAGGTGGAATGGCGATCTACTGGCCACACATGTATTTTGGTCGTCTTTGTCATTAGAGGAAGCACCAAAATGAACCACGTTGACTCGAACGGGTGAGACAAATGGTCGGAGCTCTGGAATTAGATGGCTCATCCATGCATTTCCAGCATGAATCACATTCCTAGCTCTGATATTGCCACGGTTGGTACAAACGGTGGCATACTGAGAGGAAGAGTCATCAAGGATCGAAGTGACGATTGTGTTCGTTTGAACATTGAGCTTTTTGGTATCAATCAGGTACCCGAGAACCCCGGTTATCCACTTGTAAGGCCAGACTGATGCTGATGGGACACCAATTGCCCCAACGCAGCGTGAAGATAGTTTGAATTCGTTCTTCAAATATTCCTGGTCCTTGTAGACTTTGTGTTTAGCGGCCAATTTGGGAATATAAGCACGCATCTCTTCGAGTGCTTTCACAGCCTGATCGAATGTTTTTTGCTCATAGTATGCCTCGATGCCCTCTGTCAAAACGAGATCTGCATCGATACCGTCTTCGAGCATCGCAGTATGCATAGCCTCTAAGTGACGGTCTTCAAAGAGGGAAATTCGGATAGCCTCTTCTAGACCAAATATCTTCTTGCGCTCCGCCCACATCGCAAATGTCATCGTCTTGATGTGTCCGCCATTTCGCCCCGTCGCGCCAGCACATAGTTGTCGTGCGTCGATAAGAACGACATTCAATTTCTCATTCTTTCCGATAAGTGTGCGTGCTAAGGTCATGCCTGAAATTCCGGAGCCAATGATGACTACATCAGCTATGGAATTTGGCCACCGCGACTGATGGTTTGCATGTTGATGGGGTAATATGTGCCAATAGGGAAAAGTGTATTTAGATAAAGGTGTTTCAGGATCCACGATACCGCGTTCATAAATGCCTTCGGGAGAGCCAGACATTTTGATAGTTGTGTGAGCTTGGATGAATGAAATTCCACGTCTCACAACGAAGATCGGGTTTCTAAGAAGGCTATCAAATTCCAAGGTGAAGAATGTATGAAGACAAGCCGGATCGAGTTTTCACCTGAGCGAAACAGATGTCCTAGGTAAGTTCTTATAACTTATTTATTTGCCAAGCTCATATCAATCATGCGAGAAGAAAGTTGCAGGAGTTACCTTCTACAATACAGGACCTTTGCTCTCATTCAAATTTCCAAAACGGGCTACCTCAGTTAATCACCAAAAGGAGTTAGAGACTCACATATCGATCTGAGCTCCGAGATGCTCTGCTATCCACCAATCAGCACCTCGTCGCCATCCATCTCCAATTCGGTCTACATAGTATGGCACAACCCCGCCCCTCTGCTGCTGTGGGGTCAGCTTTACCGCAGCAAACCAGTTTGTAAACTACATGAAACAAATCAAATAGTCAAAATAATCTCATCCTTAGCTTAAAACTGGCGTGGAAAGATAGGGAAAATTTGAGGAACAAAATATCGGCCCAATTTGTCATTAGTGTTGTGCATATGGTACTAGCATCCGATCATTCAAGGTTAACCTTACTTTGTATTTACTGACTCTGTGAAGGCCGGGATTCTAATGCATCAGGCCTTTCCCATTGAATACACAACGTATATCTATCAAATGCTTTGCCACTTTTCTATTCAGCAGTAGTACTATAACCTACCTAACAACGGCTTCTCAGCTCAATGAAACGTGACTCTTGGCTTAGTACCAACGTACGTGACTTCAAGATTTGGTATTGGTACTCAAGATAGATATCAGATTCTCTCCCGCGGCACTCATAGTATACTTTCTTCATTTTAAATACCAAGAATGTCTAATACTGGCAATCTTCTTCTAGCCAAACACCTTATCATACCCAGTCAGGGTAAAGCGGTAATGGACGTCACCCTTCTTCATGCGCAACATAGCCTCCTTCAGGCCCTCCTCGCCAATTGCGATCTCTTCTACCCATCCCTTGAGCCCCTTGTCCGCAGCCAGCTGCAACATCTCAAGCATCTCACGACGGCTACCCAGATGGCTAGCACCAATGAGGACACCGTTTGAAATCAGGTTCTGAGCCTTGATAACTTGACCCTCTTCCTCAGGCAGTCCAACGCTAACCCATCGACCATGCACATCCATCATAGAAAGGTAGCGGGCCAGATCAAAGCCCTCCGATGAATTAGCGCAGTTAATAATCAAGTCAAATGAAAACTTGTGTGGCTCATCCCAGCCTTCCTCCGCAGTGGCGATGTATCCATCAGCACCAAGCTTCAGCGCATCAGCCTCCTTTGCCCGAGACCTAGAAATAGCCCATGTCTCCGCGCCGAGCGCCTTTGCGAACATCACGCCGAAATGACCAATGCCACCAAGACCAACAATTCCAACCTTCTTGCCAGGTCCGGCACCATTGCGCACCAGCGGCGAGTAGGCTGTGAGTCCAGCGCAAAGCATAGGCGCCACGGTGTTGCTATCTAGAGCATCGGGGATTGGAAAGACCCAGTGCTCATGTGTACGGACGTGAGACGAGTACCCACCTTGGCTGACAATACCGGTATCGGGCCACTCCGATCCATATGTGTCCATCATCTGGACGGGGCAGTAGGTTTCGTTTTCATTCTTGCACTGCTTGCACTCTCCACAGGAGTAAGACTGGGCGCCGACACCGACGCGCTCGCCTTCCTTGATCAATGTCACCTTAGGACCGACACGAATAGCACGACCGACGATCTCTGTATAACATTAGTCACTGATTGTTATCTCACGTTCGAATGATTGTAACATTCACGAACCATGTCCAACACACAATGGGAACTTCTGGTCTCCCCATCCTCCGCTAATAGTGTGCACATCACTGCCGCACACACCGCAGGCTTCAATCTTCACGTCGACGTCTATGTTGCAAATCCAGATTAGAACAATACTCTCACATAGCATTTGATTTCTCAATACCCACCATAATCACCGAATGGCTTCAGGGGGTACTATAAATGCGCAAAGTCCGCATGTTAGAATGATAACCTAGATTGGGAAGATGGAAGCTCCTGACTCACGAAGCGCTTGTGAAATTGGGTAAAAGAGTCAGGTCCATCGACCTGGAAGCCCTCAGCTTCATCGGGGTACGGCATTGTGATATGTTGATGTGGATGAAAAGGAAATGATTTTTCAGGGAGATCCAAGTTTGAAGTAGGAAGTAGAGGAAAGAAATGGGAGATTGAAATATTCAGAAAGGACGTGGGGGTAGGAGAGGGGTACTACTTTTTCAATGCCCCTCAGACGAGAAAAAAATATTTATTCTAGTAGATAAAGAGCCCAAGACTTGGCCCGCGAGATGATGATCCGGCATTGGATGGGATAGCCTCGCAACGCCCCCGTAGTGACGCTGTGGAGACTCGTATACCAGACTTGGAGAATTGATACCGCATTCTTTGGAATCGTCTCCACTAGACAACGTACTACTAGGCGGGCCATCTTTCACGGCCAAATCACCGAAGTAATGTCCTAATGTGCTGGAGGAGTATATGCCAATTCGTTTACTGAATACCAAAAAGTACGAAGCATCATGCTCAACGTGGGAGGGGGTGATATGTTTCTTTGGGGTGTCATGCGCAGAGTAAAAAGTCTAAACGTTTGTCTATAGCAAGTCTGACACTAGTATAGTTTTTCATACTACTCGATATGTTGTCGTCTGTCGGGGGTAGGCGGCTGAAGTCGGACTCGCAACATCTCCGAGTTGGGGGATTTTTCCGCCTATCATCTTCACGGAACAGAGCTTTGAATACCACGCCAGTCCCAGGAAAGGACAATATCGAGCAGGAAGCGAAATATGGGTATTCTGTTTTTTCTAGTCAAAGCATGCTACAATTTACTTGGCTGTTGGACAGTAATTGGACTAACTAGTTGCGTCAAACCCGACAACAAATAAACTTGAGGACCCTCAGAGAATCAGATCGGTTACTTTCCTAATTGGGTTCTCAGCGATCGGCTACCAGTCTGTACTAGTTTTTTTTATTATATGATTCTCAATTTCATCATATGTATACTATGTATAGTCTTTTATTCATGTACATCATTGATAGGCCTAGCTAGGTCTCAAACTATTTTCATTATTTATGCAACATCCTTCAGAGCGAGCTCCACCTCCATCGCGCCCTTGATCTTGTCAGCGACGGCCTTGGCCTGCTCATCGCTCAGACGTCCAAGTGGGCGTCGTGGGTATCCACCATATCCATAATAAGACTGAATAGCAGACTTGGTGCCGGGGATAGCGGCCTTAGTCAAGACCCAATCCGCAGCACTAAGTTCCTGTTGGGCCTCGATAGCCTCAGCCAGGCGGCCCTCGGACCAGAGAGTGAAGATGCGCACGCAAAGGCGAGGGATAACATTGGCACCGCCAGCCAGAATGGCAGTTCCTCCAGAGACGAGAGTTTGAAGACTGAAGTCGGCAATACCACCAAAGGCGACGTATGGGTGCTTCGCATCGGGCTTGGAAACGGTCGGGGTAGGACGGTTGGCATTGGCCAGAGGGGATGGAGGGGTGATTGCACCCAAAGCATTGGCGACACGGGTCAGCTTGCCAGTATTGGCGCAAGTGAATTTGGTACCGACAATATTGGGGTGCTGAGAGATACGAATAATAAGATCGGAGTCCATATCAATACCGGCGACGGCGCCAGGGTAGTTGTATAGGATTAGAGGAACAGGCGAAGCGTCGGCCACGGCAGTGAAGAACTCGTAAAGAGTGTCATCGTTACCGACAGCATACCGGTAGTAGCTGGGAGGCACAATGAGAGCGTACTCGCCGCCAGCGGCAGCAACCTCCTTGCACAATTCAATGGTACCGCGAATACTCTGGTCACTGGCACCGGCGATGACAGGGACGTTTTGGAATCCAGCCTCGTCTAGAGCAGAGCGAGTCTCACGGGTCACTCTTGAGCGCTCTTCGCGTGTTAGATGCACGGCTTCACCGTTTGAGCCCATGGTCACCAGACCAACAAGCCCAGCCTTGGCCAAACGGACGGCATGGCGACGGATTGCGGCAACATCGAGCTCTTCGGTGTTGGGGTCGAAGAAGGTCATTGTCGGTGCATAAACACCGGGGCGGAGTGGAGTGAGAGGCATGATGCTAGAGATGGGGTTAGTACTTGAAATTGCATGTTGCTACATCATAAACCACATACTGTCGTGTTTTTTTAGGGTATAAAGAGTATCGAGGGGGAGTACTGATATAATTCAAGTAGTGAAAACTCAAGTGGTCAATCCCCTCCCTCGCTCTTTTTAAGAACAATCCATGTTGTACCTCCACGTCTTCTCCTCCATGCAACTTCCCCCACGTCGGCGAATTCTCCGATGGACTCTGAATGGCGGAGAATTGAATTCCACCAACCACCGACATTCTCCAGAATGTGTGGGGGGTTAATGGTGTGGAGTACGACGATGCAATGGGTTGACACAGGTCCCGCGGGGATTATGCACCAACCGATGTTTTGAGTCAAAAAAAATAGAGTCGATTCATTGCAGACCGGACAGAACACATCTTCAATATCTTCACTCACCCAGAGATATTTATACCATGACTATATCAATGAAAGGTTGAAGTTGTATTTTTCAGGGCAAAATGAAATTCCGGGGTTGCCCCGCGCCGATAAGATAAGAAAGCATCGGCTATTGAGGGCAACCTGGGGTCATTTCAAACGCCGGAAGAATTACGTCCAGCAACGAAAGTTCCCCATTGCGCCCAGGGTTTCTTCTTTTTCTTCTTTTTATTCTTCTCATCTCCTCATTCTTCTGCGATTCTTTCATTTCCCCCCTATTTTCTTCATCGTAAAGAATTCACATCATGGCTCCTCCAAGTGTATTGATGGTAAGTTCCGACAACACACGCCGCACATCCAGCACAAGCTTACAAAACTCCAATTTCAGGTCGGCACTGGCGAGTACACCACTGGCTTCGTCGGTGGTGGTGCCTCGGGCTCAGACAAGAAAGTTGGTGTCGTGGGTCTGACACTATTCGACCTGCGCCGTCGCGGTAAAGTTGGTGACCTGAGCATGGTTGGCGTGTCCGGCAAGAAATTCCCCGGCATCCGTAAGTTTTAAATCGAGAGCGAGCATTAAACAAACTTCAATCAGAGACTAATCACAATAAATTCTAGGCGATCATTTGCACCGCAATATCTCCCAGGTTTATAACGGCCTTGACACTTCCTTCACTTCATTCCCCGCCGATGATCAGACCGACCCCGACGCTTATAAGTCGGCAATTGACGCTCTGCCCAAGGGATCTGCCATTACAATCTTCACTCCAGACTCGACACACTACCCAATTGCTCTGTATGCCATCGAGCGCGGACACCATGTGCTGATTACCAAGCCTGCAACCCAGCGATTGGCCGATCACCTCGCATTGGTGGAAGCCGCACGAAAGCACGGAGTCTTCGTTTTCGTCGAGCACCATAAGCGTTTCGACCCAGCTTACTCCGATGCTCGTGCTAAGGCTAAGAATCTGGGTGATTTCAATTACTTCTATAGTTATATGAGTCAACCTAAGAGCCAGCTTGAGACTTTCAAGGCCTGGGCTGGTCGTGACTCTGATATCTCATACTATCTGAACTCGCACCACATTGATATCAATGAGAGTATGGTTCCAGACTACAAGCCTGTTCGTGTCACGGCTACTGCCTCTCAAGGCACAGCTGCAGCTTTGGGCTGTGTTCCCGAGACTGAGGATACCATCACTCTCCTGGTCGAGTGGAGGCGCAAGGACGACCCTGCTAAGATCGCGACGGGCGTATACACTGCCAGCTGGACGGCGCCCCAAAATGCGGGTGTCCATTCCAATCAGTACTTCCACTGTATGTATACCTTGTTCTTTGAATGTGAAACGTATCAACTAATATCTGATAGATATGGCTTCAAATGGCGAGGTTCGCGTCAACCAAGCCAAGCGTGGTTACGATGTCACTGGTGATGACCAGGGTTTGATTTGGGTGAACCCGTGAGTTACGAAATCTAATGCAGGGTGAAATGTCACAGGAAAAATATGACTAACGTACCTAATTGCAGCTTCTACATGAAATATGCTCCCGATGAGGAGGGCAACTTCGGTGGCCAAACAGGCTACGGTTATATCAGCTTTGAGAAGTTCATTGACGCTGTGACTGGCGTTAACGAGGGTCGTTTGACGCTCGATCAGTTAGATGCTCGCCCGTTACCTACTCTGAAGAATACTATTGCTACCACTGCTATTTTGGATGCTGGCCGGAAGTCCCTGGACGAGAGACGGCCGGTGGAGATCGTGTCAGAGGGTGACAAGTGGGAGCTGAAATAATTCATACATTGAAACGATTTAGTTATTATAGTTGTACAGATTGTCATATGTGAAATGAGCCACATCGTACATGGATATTGAAATGACTAGGAATAAATGATGTGTATGTATACTTCAAAAGCTAGAATAAATAAACAAACATATCCAGAATACCTAACATGGGGGAATCATCGAAATATTAAAAAATGTCAGATTCGCTGGCTGAAAAAAAAAGACCAAATGCTTGATTGTTCCCTCGTGCTGTGATAACTCCGCAAACGACCAACTCCATACAGACTGAAAGAACCTGGAATCCCAAAGTAACAGAAAATCTCTCGTGGTATCATGCAAGCAAGTTCATTCTGTCTGGTCTTTCTATCGCCTTCCGCCCTTCACGATACCATCCGGGCCTTTGTGAAACTTCACTCGGCATTCAGGACAATACCACTTGGCTGTGCGAGAGGGAACCTCAGAAAGACCGACGCAGTCTAAATGGAACCATTCACGATCACACTGTCATTCAAGTTAGTATATGCTAGGATATTTTCAGATTTTAGTAGACTATATGCCACTTACATCTTGATTCTCGCAACAAATCATAGTGCCGAAGCTCACGTCGCCGCAGAGACAATACCGCGGTTCATTTGAATCGATTTCCTCGAGGACACCATCTTCATCGACCCGAGTCTCCTGGGATTTCCCGGTGCTGATCCGTTTCTTGCCCGGCTTGGCTTTCCGACGACCGTAACTAACAGCCGCACCACCATCTTGACCGGTGGAAATGGGGCCAGGAGCCGGGCGCTTGCGCCGTCGAGTCGGAGCAGGAACACTCGGTGCATGAGATGCCTCTCGAACAGGGGTTTTGCGAGCAGGGGTAGCACTCTTAATGCGGAAATCCCGCCCACCAGTCGCAACGTTGGTAGAAAGCCCTCCCAAGGCCCCTAACTCGAGCGAAGCGGCTGCGGATCGCCTTGATGAAGGTCGTGTCACTGGAGGAGTTGGCGTGCCCGTAGGCTGTACGATGGATCGCGTTGATCGCCGCGAGCCAGTAGGAGATGGTGGGGGCGGAGATGCTTTTGTTTCGACCACGGGGGATCCTCGGGTTGGGATTGAGGTGATAGGAGCGTTAGTCCCATCCGCGGATCCACTGGTGGCAGCGCCTCGACTGGATCGACGGCGCGTCGAGCTAGATTTGGGTGCTGCTTCTTTCAGAGGGACAGTTTTAGGTTCCAAGGCAATCTCTTGTGCTGCCACTACCTTATCTTCGATTGCCGCCTCTGCTGCAATTTCGTCTCGTTTTCGCTTCCGAGAGGATCGGCTTGCTGGGGTCGCCAGAGGACTAGCAACGGCCTTCGCTGGCGTGTCTCCATTGGCTGCAGCCTCTCGTGCCAGAAGCTCACGCTTTAGCTTTTTGGCCTCGTTCAACTTCATACCACGGTTGCTAAGTTTTGTCTCCTCTAGATCTTTGATCATCTCTTCATGGCGTGTTTCTTCAAGGTTGTCGCAGTCAACGAATTCCTCTCCGGTCTCGAGTGCCAAAGCTTTGGCAGTGCGATAAGCTTCCCAGCCACGACCAGAAAGGGCAAGTTCACGATGAATCATGACCTCACTCGGCTGCCAGACGGCGTTCTTCTTCATTTTCTTTCGCAACTTTGTCATCTCCCATTCAGTCAATCGCAGCCATGGCAGATCCTGACTGCCAATCTTGGCATCTGCCGGAGGTGGTTTGAGCAGCGCAAGAGCATTGCTTGTGGAAAATCCCGTGCCGGAGCTAGGCCGTCGTGGTTTCTCTTTCTTCGGTGGTCTAGCTGCCTTTGGAGGAAATTCTGACTCTACTTCCGCATCGGAGTGTTCGGTACTATCGATAGGGGAATCCGGGTTGAAGTTAGCCAGATGTTCCGCGGTAAGCCCAGCGCGGCGCGATCTTGATTTCTGAGTGTTGCTGCGCTTGTGATTGTCTAATCTGAGAGTGATCCGCGTCGCGGATGCATTTTCCTTCTTGCGTGAACGTTTGAGTGTAGGTTCTGGAGGAGTAGGTTCTTCAGATGGAGGCCTAGGGAGCGCATCGAGCTTCTGGCGAATGCAACTTAAACGGTCGAAGTGACGATCAACAACATCGTAAAGTCGACAAGCCTCGGCATAGGAAGATTCGCGTGCGTTAATTGCACGATCAAGCTGAAGCGAAATATCCCTACGCAGCTCGATTGCACTAGGACGTTCGTCGGAAGCGATGTCAGGAAGCTGACCGTACCTCTTGGTGAAGTCGTGTACGGTTTGGGCCGATTCAAGATAGCGATCGTCCAAGCCGCGAATAAGGGTGAGGGAGCGAATTATATCGGCGGGGAGGTATTCGGTGTAATCAATATAATCTGTTACAGTAGCTTGGGCATCGGGATCAAAGGGGCCATCTAGAATGACCCCGCCACTGTGGTCTGTCTCATCCGTCATGGGCATCTTGCGGGTTCAAGGAGACGCGTCTACCAGAGACCGCGCGAATGCGCCAGATAAGAACGGGAGGATTTAAAAGAGTGTGAACGGGTCGAGATCACACCCTTTGCGCGACAGTCATGAAGTAAACAACAAAGATGAAGTCCGCCATGCGACTGCGACTGCGACTGCAACGCCAGCTGCAGTGCCAACCCGCGGGCCATCATTGTTCCGTGAGTATGTGATCACGTGTGTCCCGATCGGGTAATTTGCTTAGACACGTCAGACAGAGTGGAGTCTGTCTGATATCTGATAGTTATGGTCGAAGCTCACAACTACTATAAAAAGGAGAAATGCAATCAGTCTGTTAATTCCAGCAGATTTTATTCCAATTCGCTTTTCTTGGTCATGCTTTTCTTTCACAAGGGCGCCAAGCTCACTCGATATGCGGCCAAAACCGCTCCTCCAACCAAACAACCTGCCTCCACCATTCCAAACATCTCCGTCGCATTTCCTCCGCCTCGCCGGCACCTTTAATCTGCTCAGCCATGCCATCCAACACATCTCCAATGCGATCTACAAATCCTTCAAATTCCGCACTTGACCAATTGGGGATGAACTTCTTCCTCAACGCACCGCCATCCGTATCCTCCTCGGCCGGACCATCTCTTCCCTTCAAATGCGATGCTGCATATTTCCAAGATCGAAGGTAACAAACCTCAGTCGCCCAAAGTACCGCCATACCCTCCATTATCGATACCCCGGAGCTCGCCGCGGACATGAACATATCAATATAAGCGCGGGTAATCGTCGTCGGTCCAAAGTAAATAGTACGACCTGGTTCCAAAGGCGCAACAGCTGAAGTGTAGCCTCGCGTAGCCGGAGGACCGGAGTCGCAGTCGGCCTCCAATGCATTGTCGGCAGCTGTACACTGCGAAGGCGGGCTGCATACCGAATTCCAGTCCTGCATCTGACATTCGCCTTGGGCATTACAAAGACGGTGAAGATCAGGGCCATGACTAACTTCCGAAGCTGATTGTGCTCCAGTCTCACTTTGGCTCTTTTCGATCTGAGCGGGATCATTTGGAGCCTGAAATACTGACCCCGTGAAGCCGGGACACGAACCCGAGCCCGTGGTGGAGATTCCCGCGGACGTAGAAATGCTCCCACTCTTCGTGAGGCCCTCGCCGCATTCCTCCGAGGCAATTGCCGTCAAGTCAAGGTTATATTCTGCGGCCGTAGCTTCGAAGAATTGGAGCTCGGTGCGGATGTTGACGAGAGCGTCGATAAGGACATCGACGGCCTGTACGTCTGGGGATCGCTGGCCCGGGCCCTTATATGCCTGTGCGGGAAGACGGAGTTTGGCAAGCAGAAACCCGATGAAGCGGATGTAGGATTGAGCATAGAGTCTATCCTGTGAAAGCCATTGGGAGAGAGTCGATTTGGCGAGGGTGCCTGAACCTGCAGAGGCGAGGAATGGATGGGTTGTAGCGCGTTTGAAAGCCTGTGGAGTGCTGGCAAGTAACCAGGCGGTAAGAGGGCCTTGACTGGTCATTTTCTAGGTTGCTCACGCCTCAATTGGTCTTAGTTGACCTTTTTGGATGTTCGGGGAATTTTTTGGAGGGGTTGAAGATACGAGGAGCTCAAGTGGGGGGATGCCGTCAATCCGAAGTGGCCATGGCGTCAGTGGGACAGAACCACAATAACCCTACTTCCACCTACTATGTACTACTATTGGAACTCAATTGAAACTCTTCTTCCGAGACTCGCACACCTCTCCCAATTACTCCTTCATTGTCGGTCATCTTACGCCCAGAATCATTGAATCATTGAGACGCCTAGTTCCATTATATTATACAAGTTGTATATCCACAGTGACTTCGTCCAGGAACATGAAATATGGTTCGTGACCTTGGGATTCGTCGACAGTGACCTTGACGCCTTGTTGGAATCCAAACCTAGTGGGTGATGTTGCAACAGGTCTATTGGTCCTCTCTGTGATGATTTTTACGTAGGCAATGCAAAGGTGCATGGACATTCTACAGGTACTACGTATGACTTGAAGTTTTGAAGACGTGAGCGTTGGGGAAATTTCTGACTAAATATTCGTGGATAACAAAGATGAAAGAAAATATACTCATCATGGTGCACTAATTACTGATATCCAATAATGTCTTAAACTGCTGATTGTTTCACGCCTTAAGGGAGTGCTCCTCGGCAACGGCGGCGTCATGCTCTCCTGCGGCCTCTAGCATCATACTCACTAGAGCTACCATCGCATACTGTGCATCATTGCCCGCATTATGCAGATTGCGAGTCCATATGTTCAACCCAGTCATCATATTTGACAACGAGGTAGGGCTCGTTTGGTTTCGCAAACCACAGAAAAGCAGAGCCGTGTCGATGACCTCCTCGAATATAGCCTCTGGTCCGTTAAATCTGATTCTTTTGAACACCTGGCTCCCAACAATGGCAAGTTGCTCGAGGTCATTCCGAGTGTCATGGCCCACGTAAATGAGTTTGCGCTCTTTCAGACCTGCTGAACGATCCACTCGGCTGCCGTCGTATGGCGGGGAGAAGAAATCATCGATTCTTTTGCCAGTGTTTTCGGAATTGACGAACTCGCTGGTCCCAAAATTGAAGCTTTCGGGGCAACCACTGCAATACTTCTTGTTTACAAAAAATCGATACTCCGATACGCGGAGATGATATGATCGGATCATTGTCAGCCAATTTGTACCATGGAGGCCAGGGGATCCAACGAGGTCCTGCGTGTCAAGAATTGAGATCCCAACTTCCGTCACATGTGTCGTATTTTTTTCCTTCCACTCGACATCCACACTGAAAAAGATTGGTCCATCTGGATAAGGCCATGGCGCGGGCCTGTCAACATCCACGTGCGGGGTTTGTGTTGCAATTCCTGCATCCTGAGGCCGTAGCCCCAGATACTGCTGTAGGCGGTTCACGCGTTCAGCCCACTCGCGGGCTCGCTCGAGGGGGTTACGATCTTTCTTCTTGCTTCCCTTACCTTTGCGACGTCTTTCAGCCCCGAGGCCTGCACCAATCTTCTTTTCAAGAGATTGAAGTACTGCCGGCTCGTAGCTGCGCGACCAATCTCCCCAAGAGCCAGTGATTGTGTATGATTTGTCCATGACCAGCTTGTCCTTGGCGGCGAGTGTTTTTGATACGCCCAAAAACTCGGGCTTGGGACAGCCCGGCTCGTCAAATTGAAGGATCCGACCTTCATCATCTTCTCTGATCCGAAGTTCACAAGATAAGGCTTTATTGACTTCTTGCAGGAAATTGACAACCTCTTGAAGAGGAACTAGAAGAAGCAGTCTCTTATTGCATCCCGGAGGAAGTGGAAAGTAGTACCTGGTGATTTCGGAGATTAGAGTCAAGGCGTACGTTATTGCACTGCATATATGCAGTGTGAAACTCACAAAGTCCAGGTTCTCTCCCATACATTTGTCGGTTCGAAGAATTTATCAAGACTCTTCTGACGATCTTCTTCAACAAAGTAGTTATTGTGAACTCTGACAAAAGAAAGAGCTGGGCAATAAGAGGATGAAATGTTGACGGCCAAATAAGGATGAAATTTCGCAGAGACCCTATCTTGGACCTCATTGTTTGGCCCTGGGAATCTGCATTCCTAGCCAACATGATATGTCAAACTGATATCCCTCACTTCGTAGTATACCACCACCAAAGGCATGATCGACGGTACTCACTGGAGTTTCATTTTCTGGTGGGCAGTGAGTGGGAACTTTCATTTGGGCATCCATCTGTGCACTGATCTGCGTATCGAGATATTGTAAATCACTGTCATCCTGGATCAAAAGATCCAATCGTTGAAACTTCTCATTGATGGAGTTATCCATGATGGGGAGATGAGAAGTTGAGGAGTGAATGGTGGAGAGAGTGAGAGTGAATGTGGCAGGTTCGTCTTCACCCCGAGATTGTGGGAAAAGTGCACATCCGAATCGATAGTTCCTTCCCTAAATGTTACACATGAGTTTAACGTGGCAGGAAGGCACGACGCTGCGGATGAGCTGAGTTTACGGGAAGGAGCGATCATCTTCTGGAGTGTTCCCGATTGGATCCACGTAGTATTTACTTTCATCATATTCTGACCTTTTGTCCATAGAGAATGGTCGTTGCTAGTTATGGGAGGAGGCCTCGATCACCTTGGGGAGTACGGACCCCTGTGTCAACCTTGGCTATCTCGCCGGTGTTTACTATCGGTAGATCCCCTGGCGATGCTCTATCGGATGTTAGATTAGTACCCTAGGGCAGTTGGATTGAAGATCATGGAAAGATTATGCATGGTATACATTGAACGTTACTTGGAGGCCAATCAAAAAGTGGGTACCTATTGTCACTACGATAGTACTAGTTGCCAACATGGAATACTGGTAGATGTATAATCAGAAGCAAGAACCAGAAGAAAATTGCACTTTGAAAATTGGAAAGGCATTGACCTTCGTACAAGCCAATTGATTTGTATAGATAATATCATACATTGATGGCTTCGCCAATGAATACAGAGCCATCATGTCCAGGATGGCATACAAATATTGAATAAAACACAAAAACTAAATCACAGCAGACCGAGATAATAAAATGAGCCAAAAAAGGAGAAAAAAAAACGGATTGACAAATACCCATATCTCAAAAGGAGAAGCCTCGGAACTCCATTCTTCGCTCCGTGTCGTCAGTTAAGAAAAAAATCAAAAAAAAATGATAAAAAATACCAAATACAGAAACCCGCCAACACCGGTGAATGCCGAGCGCAACAGCATGAATACAATCTGTTTCAATCATGTTGTACATCATAAGGGGTCAAATAATCTAGGTAGCAGTGGCCCTGGCAGCATTGCTCAGCTGTCGATGGTAAGAGCCAATAGGTTGGAAGCCCCTGAATGAGAAGAGTCAGTTACGTGTGCCTTTTATATGGAAAGTGATTTGTGATGGAATGCACATACCGAGCAAGATCGAACCCGCCTGTATCCTCTTCGTCTTCCTCCTCTTCCATACGATCCTTTTGGATCGCCCCGTTTGAGCCCCTGTCTCCACCATCCGACTGCAGCGGTGGTAGCGTGCGGCTAGACCCGAGACCGTTGGAAGTTCCTGGCTTACTTGGGCTAACCAAGTTAGGCGGGGGCGGACTGCTGCTGGGAAAGCCACCAATAATGCGATCCTCAGGCTCTCCCTTCAAAGGACTCATGTCTGGAACGGGACGCGCAGGTGTGCTTCCAATGTCGGCGAACTTCCAGAATTGAGCCGGGGAACTCATCGGCATAAACTTGGAAGGAATTTGCGCCGTGCTGGGAGGCGGTAAGCGTGGCTGCTGGCGCTGTGGAGCGGGTGTGATCATTGAAGAAGGTCCATCATCATAGTATGACGAAGATAGAACTGGCGGGGAGCCGCCTGCATTATCCGACAACCCATAGGCGCGGCTGAGATTGTTGCTGCTGTTTTGTGCCTGACTAGTGTTCACGCTATGGTGCGTACGTGCTGGCAAAGGAGATGGTTCTTCGTAATCTCGTGGGTTCGTATGTCGCAGAGGATGGTCTGAGCCGACTCCACGACCACCCCGAGAGCCTCGCTCTGGAGTATAAGCCTCCACAGGCGCCACCGGGAACGAGCTAAACCCAGGCGAGGAGACCGGTGGGGACTTTTTTGCCGTTGCCGAGAAGGATGTATCGAGTTTAGAAACATGATTGCCGCGCACCGAGGATGGAGGCTCTTTTGTAGCGGGAGATGATGGCGCAGAGGACTGGGTGCCACCTTTGCGCATCTGCTTCTTACGATACTCCTCGCGGTGCTCCGCAGCAATTTGCCATTTCATGCCCTTGCCTGGCTCATCCGTTCGGCGAGGCACTTTTTGGAATGCCTTATTGAGTGACAAGTTATGACGAATCGAGTTTTGCCAGCCGCTCTGGGAATGTCGATAGAAGGCATATTTTTCCATAATCCAGTTGTAAATACTGTTCAATGTAAGTTTTTCCTCTTCACTGGAGAAAATGGCTTGCGCAATAAGTGTAGCATAGCTATATGGTGGCTTGAGATCTTTAGCCGCATCTTTGCTATAATCAATCTCTTCAGTGCTCTCCATCATCATGCCTCGGTTATAAAGTGGTGATTGCTTCGTCGTACGTTGACCATCTGTACCAGGCGAACGCGGTGGCGGCGTCACCTGTCGCTGACGGAGATTGGGTGCGGGAGCCAGCGAAGGACCGCCGGACGACGAGGGCCGCGCAGGTTCAGTGGCCTGTGAGGCCGATGGATGAGCATGCTGTGAAGCGTTCCAGGCCACGGAAGCAGGGTCCGGTTCCTGACCGCTAGCAATGCGCTGAGCACGCTCAATGAAGCTTGGATGAATGTTGGGTTCGTCGCCGGGAGTAACAAACATCATTTGGGAGTTGGCGACCTCAATAATATCACCACAACGAAGGATAGCATCGGCGCCACGCTTCAGAATCGCATTATTCAGACGGACGCCATTACGGCCATTGACCCTAATGTGCCAGGCGGGCGCCTGCTCCCCATCATAAAAAATCTCAGCATGCAGGCGCGAAACGAATTTGCTTGGACCCAAGTCGACATGAACATCGGGAAGCGCACGAGCGGCAATGGTGACAGGACTGGACTGCTCTGTAGACTTCTGTTCGCGATCCGGCTCGCGACCAATATTCACATGTAAAGTTTTGACGTAATAGGTCCAGTTCCTGCCAGCAATTTTGGCGTAGGCCTCGATACTCTGTTTATTCTCGGTCTTCTGGTTGGAGTGATCGCGCGAGACGCGGATTTCTTGCGGTGGGGTGTTTAAGTAGGAAATGACCAAATCGGTCACGTCTAGTTGGATTGACTGATCATGATCGCCTGCTGAATCTTCGGCTTCGTCGCCGGACTCTGCCTTTACAGCATTTCGAGGCGGGGAAGGATAACGATCGACCTGTAAACAATGAAATTCTGTCTCAGCCTTCTGGTGTACGCACATGGTACAATTTGGTCTCGGACCGGGAAACCGTCGCGGGCTTTCAAACATACCTTGCGCTTCTTTGCGGATGGACGAGTAGGCGACGAGTCTGGTGCTTCCGCATCGGATGTTTCCTGCAGTTGAATTTCCTTGCGCCGCGCACGACGACGATTTGAGAGAGGCATCTGAAATATTGGTCCAAACGAAATCGATTTAAATAGAATAAGAAGATCTGGTCAAGGCGCAACTGCAAGGCGCAGAAATTCGAATTTTTGTCGTGGAATGTGGACGATCAAGCCGAGGCGTCGATAGGTTGCGCAATAGTCACGACGAACGCGGGGGGAGGGGGTTGGAAAGATGGAAGATGAGATATCACAACCAAAATCACCCCAAGGGATCTCTCAAAGAGGTGATGAGGCGAAAGAAAAACACACAAGATGGGTCAAAATTTGGATCCGGATTTCAACGGTCGCCCCAGTCTCGGAGGGACTCTCAGAGGTAGAACCAGAGAACGACAGCGTCAGACCCGAAAGAACTGATTTGCCACCGGGACAAGAAAGCGGGAAATGGTACAAGGAAGGGGGAAAGGGAAAAGAAAAGAAACAGATGAATAATGTAATAAAGAAAGAAACCAGAAAACAAAAAAAAAAAACCACAAGAAGGGAAGCAAAAGTCAAGTCGAGCCGAGACCAAGAGAGAGAGTCGCAAAAGGTGTGTGGCTGGAGGTTTGATTTATCGATAAATCCGCTACGATCGACACGCGCGATGGGCGTCTGTTTTGGGGTGACCGCCTTGTCGCGTGGGGAGCGTGTGTCTTTTGTTTTCTCGTGGATACACCAGGGTAGAAGACACAGAAAACAAACAGGGGGAGGGAAGAGAAAAGGGAGAAAAAGAAAGAGGGAAATAGAGGAAGATTGAAGAGAATTAAAAGTAAAGAAATCAGGATGGATCCAAAGAGAAAATCAAATAGTAAAAAAAAAAAAGAAGCACAATCATCGTCTGGTTTGACCGTAAACAGTTGGTGGAGTCGCGTTACAGAGTCGTATGATACAATGGACTAGTCGAAGAAATACATTACGTTGGTAGTAAATTGGCGTGGGAGATTGGCGGGGAGGACGGTATTACGAATACAATTTCACAATATCACGTGCTCAGCGTGGGATTGAGGTTGCTTCCGAGTGCAGTTGGAGGCAGATCGGTCCATTTCATATCCTACGCTGGGGCTAGAAAGGATCGAAAATACCTATTCGCAATTATGATCAGCAGAGTCAGACTTTGGAAGTAAATATTCATATTTATGATTGAATTATAAACAATACAAAATATAGTATACAACGACAACAGGCACATCATTATCGCCACTAAATACCAGTGCTGTATAGATCAATTCCCCCTCATTCACGGAGAATTCACCTAACAAGCAAATCCTCACATACCAGAAGACCCGCCGATCTGAGATCGATTCCCGAAGACTCCCTCATGTTTCGACTCGGGTCGTTTGCGTCACAGGAACCCGGATGCAGTTTAGCTTCGCCCGTTGGAATGTCGCGTTGCCTCATCGGGGCTTGACATGTCGATCAAGTATCGAACCTACTCCAGCTCCGGCGATGAACTCCCAAGAAACTTGTCCCACTGGATAACAAAACAAGATTGGAGATCTTCAGATCCATGTAACCTTACAACTTTACATCTTGAGCTGATTGCCTAGGTAGGGATTTGAGTGTGGACCAAGTGGAGGAGAGTAGTAGTAGTGATAGTGGTGGTATTAGCTACTACTGGTACTAGCACTACTAACTAATAGACGCAAACAACATAACTGTAAATAAACAGCGTGTGGGAACGCAGTCCTATTCATACAGATGGAGATTGTTCTCGAAAGGGAGGATCTCTCAGCTGCTAGAGGGATCCTAACCTAAGGTGACCAAATGGAAACGCAAACGATAAAAGATATATATGACAAGAATAGAAAATGATAAGTGACGAACATCTCAAGAGTAAAACACCAGAACACAATTCTGTGACCATCGAGCTACAGTAAGAAGAAAAGAGCCCTTTACGAAAGGTGACAAAAAGAAATGAGATAGACAGCCTAGACAGAAAAATATAGATCCCACCAGAGGATAACCTCAACGAACGAGTTGAAAATGAGAAAGTAGTCGTGACAGCGTTAAATTGGAAACAATGAGAGAAAAGAGGAACGAGCACACAGCCTATGCGTCGTCGCCAGGCATCTTGTCGTCTCCGTCCTCGTCCAACCCGCGTAGAGTTGGGTAAAGGACCGCCTCGCCTTCAGACTTGGCTGGTTCCTCTTTGTCAACTACGGGGGACTGCCGTGTGCTGGCCGTCTCAACACCCTCCATGGCACTGGGCGCTGGGGATCCGGATCCACTACGAGCTGCAGCCTCCGAGTCAAATTGACCCTCCTCCAAAAGCTCAGAAACTATGCGACGAAGGTTCTCCAGAAGACGAACCTTCTCCACCCAAGCGACGTTGACATCTCGCTCAGCCACCTCAGTGGCTGCGCGGGCTGTGCGCTGAGCAGCCTCCTGGTCAGGGTCTGGAGAGGAAGTGGACAGAGCGGGATCAATCAAGTTCTCGGCGAATTGAGGGCTTTTCTTGGTAGGAGTTCGATCGCCATCTTCGGTCTTGCTGTCTTGCTCGGTATCCATGCGGTCAACGCTCATTTGGCGCTCGGCAGGACGTGCGCGCTGGAGGGTGCCTCCGGTATAACGGCGGCGGTCGTCATGCTCAAAGGCTCCACTGAGTGTGGATGGGGGTGCCGCACTAGAGGCAGTTGGGTAGGCAGCGGTCATATTGTCCGACATCGTTGTTGAAGGTAGTCGGGGGTACATGCCCGCGCCACTTTCATGAGGTGGAGAGACGCGGTGAGTCTGAGGCAATGAAACAGGTGAGCGCTGTGAGGTATAAGATTGTGCGCTGGAAGGTGGCGTCAAAGCGGGTGTTCCGGTTGAAGGAGAGTGAGCAGAAGCAGCCATCATTGGGGCCGAAGTAGTCGCTGTGACATGGCTAGGGGGGAGCTGAGTCGGAGGCGAGTTGGTGGCACGATAATTCATACCACCATGTACGTAGTGAGCACCCGGTTGAGCCACACCAGCAGCAGCCACATTCTCATCACTTTCGTAGATAGTATTTTGCATCTGCTCCAGGAATTGATCGATGTTGATCAAGTCACTCTTGGTGCGAACGTTTGACATGGGAGGCAGATGGTAGCCGGGGGCATGACCGCCAGGGCTATATCCACCACCGCCGCCTCCGCCGCCAGCAACAGGGACTGCAGCGGGCATAGGTTGATACTCAGGCACCGGGCCATTGAGAATCGGGAGCTGGAGTGCTTGGAGACCAAGTAGGCGTTGGCCAACAGCGGCATAAGAGTTAGGATCAAATTGACGACGTTTCAGATCACCAAAGAACTCGTTGAGAGCATCGTATCCTCGCTTGCGATCATATGACTGACCACTCTCCTGACCTTGGCTCAGTGCATAGTATACATTGCCATAGGAGTGAGGATTGGGCGCAGGAGGTGGAGCGTGTGCCGCTTGATAGTATTGAGGAGCTCCATGGGCATATGCGCCAGAGACAGCGTGAATTGGGCCATCAAAGTAAGGAGTCGCAGCGGCGTATCCTGGAATGCGCGGGATCAAGTCAGCTCGAGTTCACGGCGCGCAAGGAAGAGCGGTGGAAAACCCGCGTCCGACTCGCAAAGAAATCATCAAAGCGGGGCAGCAGAGTCGGGAACGAACGAACCTTTCGGGTTCTGGGGGAACATCATATCATGATGATGATGCTTCAGTCCAGGCTCGGGAGAGCGGATCTCCGAGTCATCAGCATGAGTCTTGACATGTTTCTTCAGATCCTGGGGGCGCTTAAAGGCCTTTCCACAGAAATCGCACTTATGCGGCTTGAGAGGCACATGCACACGAATGTGCGAGGTGATGTGGTCGCGCTTGACAGTGGTAGTATTGCACGTCCCCCACTGGCAAGTCAGGTTCAAGTTATTGGTACTCTTGCGACCGACATGGCGCTCGCAAACGTGTTCCTGTAGGACGAGGAGGCAAAGATCAGTCGATATGTTCTTCCTTCTGTACCATCGATCGCAATGCGATGTGGCCTGGTCAGTTCATTCCTTACATATAGAGCTTCCGCAGTTGGGGATTTCTCGCTGCATCCCACCCACTGGCAGGGTAGTTGCTCGCCAGCGCCGTTAAGGGAATTGTTCACAGCAGCGGTGGCGGCAGCGGCGGTCGCAGTCACCGAAGCGGTCGACGCGGCCGTGACTTGCGGAACGACGTGGGCAGCCGTGTCGTTGACAACAGGCGCCGGTGCGGGCGCTGTCTGTGGTGGTGATGTTTGAGGAAGAGCGTTCTCCGTCATGATGCCAAGAAACGGATCTTGTCGAGCTGGCGGGATGCCCAGGCACGAATTTAGTTAGGGGAGAGAAATCGAAATCAACACGGGAACAAGACAACAACAGTCGAATTTCCCAATAGATTTTGTTTGAGGTAAACCCAGAAAGAACCTCGAACAATCTCTTTTATCTTAATTCTTAATATTTGAGCCAAGTCAGGGGGAGAAGAGGTAGAGGGAGAGATGAAAGTGTGAGACTGGAAAGAAAGAGGAAGAGAAAACCGGGGGAGACTCCGCAATGGGGGGATTCACAAGGGAGGAAATAAAGAGCCGAGCCTTTGCCCAGAAAAAACCGCTTTGCTGGGCCGGGCGGAGGCGTGACAAGAAAGGGACAAGAGGACGAGAGGACAAGACCGGGCCAAGACTCGTCTGCGGGCCCAGAAACCCGAATGGCGTCGGGGCTCGTCTTATGACTGGCTGGTCGTGCGAAGCGCCCCCGGAAGAACGAGGGGCTGTGCATTCCAGAATACAATGATAGTACTGTACAGTATGGTAGCCTGGTCGATGAATGCTCCAATACGAAGTGTCTAAGTCCTCTCTCTAATTCGTTGTACAACGCAATCACGTACAGGACATAATTTAGATATCCGTGACAGCGCTCGTGCCTCCTTATCTGGCAGAAGACCCGGAACCAAGCTAGTCAAATCTAGTACAAGTGTATCCTATGTACTCCTGTACCAAGCAATCGGGGCGTTTCTGGCCGATGAGACGGATCACATAAACCCGTTCAGTTCCGGCACCCGCGGGCCTCCCTCTCTTCTCTTCAGTCATTCGCCCAGAAATTACTTTTAAGGGGGGACGAGAAAATGGGAAATAAATTGGAGACAGCGTGGCGATGGGGCCATGAGGGCTGCCAAGCATCCTTAGCCATGGCGATACTTCTTGGCAGCCAAGGCTTTCCTCTTTGCCAATTCCCGCTCCGAGGCCCAAGAGCTGAGGGGGTCTTGGTATCTCTCGGCGTACCATGTCCCTTGGCAGTCTTCTACATTCTCGGCCTTGTGCCTTAATGCGGTTGCCTGAATGATCAAGGGTTCACTCCCTAGCTGAGTGAATGCCCAGGATGAGTAGGTAGGTGATAGGTTTGCCAGGCGGCAGAGAGGGGGAGAGAAAGAGATGTCATGAACAGGTAGGGGTATCAACTAAGTCCAGGATTAACGTCAGAGATGGATAATAATTGGCCATTTATGCTACAGTTTGAAACGAAGTTCAAAGGCAGTTCACACGGGTCTAAATATCCAAAGTATGTACATTCTATGTTTGAGAATCGAGTCAGCAGTGCGATCACAAAGATCCAAATTGTGCACAGTGACATGCAGTGAAGGAGATGGGATGTCTTGGCCGGAGTAACCCCAAAACCACCAAGCAGCACGGAATCACCCCCCAACCTCGAATCAACCCAAGTTCACCTCCGTCAGCCCAGACTCTCCCGCCAAGTCCGCTGTTTCTCGAAGACCTACTCCATCCGATCGTTCCTCCCATCCCTCCACTCCATTTATCCACGTTTCCTCCTAGGAGGTTGGTACCAACTCCAAATATTCAACCCAACCTTGGTCCCCGACGTAACCGGGTACGCAGCGTGCCAGGTCTCGGTATACCCAGTTCCATCGGCCCGAAGATTCTCCCAAAACACCGCATTCCCCTTAATAGGCTTGAACGTGATACCGTCCTTATTCCTCTGCACAGCCTCACCATGTCCCTCCCCTTCATCCGCATCGCATTCCAAAAATCGACACCACTGTTTGCCCACTGGCATCTGTAAGCGTGGGAAATTAGTCCCTCCCCCTTCGCAGTCTGCGCCGAGGTAGACCATGAATGTGCTTAGTCGGTCACCACCCCGAGCTAGGGATCCTGTCCAGTCATAGTGGTGCCGGTAGTGGCCGGAGGTGTTATAGCGTTGTGCCCACATGCGCTCGATGTAGAGATGTGGTCTCCAGCCTTGGAATGCGCGGGCGCGTTCTTCGAGGCAGCGAACTGTGTCATCACGGTCTAGTAGAGCTCGGTCGGAGAGACGTTGGTTTGGATCGACTCGTTCGGTGACTCCGTCGTAGACTATTGAGGGGGTATATTTGTTCAGACTGTAGATGTTGATCCGCATTAGGTCAACTTATCATTTTTTCTTGATTTCTACCGGGGGTTATTTGGTCATACCTTATATCAACTAAATGATCTGCTTCCTCGACACCGACAAAGTTCTCAATGTATAAGATAAGAGGTGTTCGCGAAAGCAAATGCACTTTATACCCCTCCGGCTCGCCGGCGCAGTTAAATGGAGTGCCATCTTCAGGACTAATGAAAGTGTCATCCGTGAGATTTAAACCCGGAGCAGCATCTACCCATTCACTCAAGTCATTGCTGCCGAATAGGGTGACGGATTCCGGGAGAAATTGTTGTAGGAGTGGATTGAGGATGAATATATAGACGGGCACGAGGTATATCAGCCACGAGACAACGGTGGAAAGTTTCGGTATTGACGCCATTGGACTTGCAATACGGCTTTGGTTTTGCGAATGCCTGTGAATAATTTAATGATATAATGTATCACAGATATGATATTTCCAACGTTGTAAGGACTAGCGATTCATGCGACCGCGATGTAAAGCGCGCGAGACCGGAATATTGCGGATGGCAGTTATCTACCACTGCATGTACACTATTGTAGTCGCGGGACTCGTGAGTGACTGGAGTCCCAAGGAAAGCTTGTCAGGCTGGGCCATGTCGTTATTGCAGAGTGTCAGAAAGCGAGAGAGTCGACAGACTCGGGACAAGAAGGCTCCAAGTGGGTCTGTCTTTGATCTAAACCGATCATGGTAGTCCGAGATATGGAGATCGTCGAGGTGTGGTAACTGTGTCTGAGCGTAGTGGTGTGGCTAGGATATTGTACTATGTATGGAGATTGCAGGTTGATCTTATACTACACTGGTTTAGTACGCTGCATTTCATCAGATAAAACATTATCATTGAATACATCTACAGCGAATAGAAAAATCGCCGACTCGGTATTTCATCCAAACCACAAAAGCTATATAAAACAAAAACCTTTCCAAGACAGAACGCCAGCCAGGTATGAACAACGATTTTCTTTTCTTTCTTTTGTTTCCTTCATTACTACATTTCGTCATGAGAGGAATATCTCAGGAGGTGGTGTTCATCCACTGAGTCCAGTCATCATTGGGCGCTGGGTTGCCCGAGTTATAAGTAGCAGTATTCCCGAAGAGATCATCAAAAGAGATCCCCTCCAGCTTCAGACCCATAGCATTCTCATCCAGACCCATATTGAAGTCCAGAAGTCCGTTAGGGGCAGTATTGTCTTGTGGTGCCGTGGGCTGCGGTGCTATATTGCTCGGTTGGAAGTTATACCCCTGCCAGACGAAGTTTTGGTTTGGAATAGAAACCAAGTCAGGACTGCTCAAGGCTTCACTGGGTGATTGAGTCTGTGATATGGGCGAGCTCAGTCGCGAAGAGCTCACGGATTGATTATTGCTAGCCTGGAGCCGAGTGGGTACCGAAGATTTGACGCCGCCAACCGGGAAACTGGGGAGGTTGCCGAAACCGTCAAAACTGGGAGATGTTATGTTTTGATCACCTGGTGTGCCAGGAGGCCTGCTCGCAGGTTGCTCGAAAGGGAAGGTAGATTGTGGCATTCCTGTGCCATCATATTTGAAATGATCGTCTTCTAATGTCGACATCGGTTGGGTAGGGTAGGCGAATGGGTCGTCGGATGGGAACATCATGGGCATCAAATCGGGTAGCTTATCTGGGTTGTTGAACTGTTGAGCCCATGCCAGGCTTGATGGGTCTTGGTTGGAGAATGACGAGGCCATAGACATTGTTGAGACCGGCTCTGGAGTAGCCATGGGTTCTGTCAACAGGTCTGGTGAAGCAGCCATCCAGGCCGACTGAGTGCCATTTTCAACGGGTTGGTTGCTGAGTTGTGTTGTATCCATGCTTTTTTGTCGACGAGTTGACGGAGTGAGTCGAGGGCTATTTGACATCATGTGTGCCGGGAATGTGCTTGAACGATGGGGTAGTGTTGCCTGCTCTGGCTTTGATTGATTAGACTCGCTCTCTGCAGACGGACCGGAAGGTGCCGGTCGCTTCAAGTTGACTGGTGTCTTTGAGCTTTGGCGATTCTTCAACATCTCTGGCAAGGTTTTGAACAGACACTGTGAGGCCTTGGTTAGTGGTGTATCTTGTGAGTAAGATCGAGTGGGGGATGTTACATACATTCAAGCTCTGGGAGCACCTATCGGCAGCCATGCTCTTCTTGGCTAGACCAGCTAGAGTATTCTTGCCTTCCATGGCATCCTTGAGAACCCCATCCTTAGCGGTAGGCGAGTCAGGGTTCTCAACAACGAAGAAGATCAAGGAGAGAATGGCGAAGTATGTCGTGTACATCGTAAACCAGAAAGATCCATTGAGTAGTGCCCTCTTGTGCATTCCAGTCGTGATATGGACAATATTTCGAGACACACTGACGCATGCCGCAGCACAAGCATACGACCGCTTATCAACGCCTCTCGCCTGTGAGCCCCCAGAAACGTAGTGTAGGAATGGACGATACATAACCATCTGCACATGCGCATAGCTAATTCGAAGAAGCTGGCGGATTCGTTCCAATTGCGGTGACACTTCAGTGCCAGGCCGTAAGGCTGCGGGTAATTGCTCCATCCAAGTCTGCAGATCGCGCTCGATTTCACGGATCTTAGAATGGCTGACCATATACCGCTGGTGAGATTTTGAGCGATGGCGAGCATTCTTAACCGGGTAGATATATTTGACAACTTTCAAGATAACGTTGCATAACCGCGTATGCGCATTGCATCCTGCCATCAGTGGCGTATAGTCCGAAGGCATTTGGAGGATACCCTGTGGAGTAATGAAATCCCCATCAACCTCCAGCGGATATTCCTGATCAATGTCATCGTCACTAAGCATCTGGGGAAGACCCAGAAGTGTGCTGACATAGACATCCATCTTGCGAACAACCCAGAAGATGCGCTTCCGCAATTCCCGCTCGACGGGGTTGAAATCGGCAGCCACTGAGCGGTGCAGACCCAGACGGAGTGCAGAACGAAGAGCAATACCAACATAAGAATAGCAAGTACTTAGTTTGGCAGAGGACTGTAGGAAAAGAATCATGAAGCAAATTGCTTGGAGAGAGGTCAAGTCACGGCAGTCGGTAACTTCTAGTAATTGTCGTCCTGCTTTGAAGTATTGGAAACTGCAATCTCATTAGCATCATAAGAAATAGGTCTTTGCGAATTATGAATGGATATGGCATACCCTTGGCCAATGGCACCCTCGTATCCAGCAAGATCCAAGGTCCCAGCTCCATCGTCAGAAAACAAACAGCCAACAGCCATCACGATATATAGAAGAGGGATAAACGAGTTCTCTTCGTTTGTATATTGCTCTGGTGGTACATCGTATACACGCTCAAGGTCAGCGAAAAAGGACGGCTCGTGCACGAATCGCATCAAAGAACAAGCATGATCGATGGCATTATGGCACAGGCGGCGAGCAATATCTCGAGTCGGAAGATCATGTGTGGGCGTGAGAGTTTGATCTTGGGGTGATCCTGTTACGGACTTCGGACTCTCAAGCATTTGCGACATGCCGCGAGGTCGATTGATAGGGACATCTGCAGCGCCGAGTTGTTTGCGCAGGCGTCGTACAAATATGATTCCGGAGGTGTGTCCATGGTAATCCCAGTGTCCTTGATCGTCGCGGTCGAGGCAGCCTGAGTTATCTACCATCGTCTCTAGCAAAGATTCCTCCCCTCCTTCCTGAGCATTTTCTGGCGGCGGCGCTGTTGCGCTTGCGGGGTTAGCCGTTGCAGATCCCGCCGACTGCTTGTCCTTCTGAGCAGCAACCAGTCTTTGTTCTGTGGCATGCAGGTCCAGCTGTGGGTCATCGAGATTTAAATCGGGGAGTAGACTTCGCAGTAAGGTTTCAGCTTTGTGCATTCGAGCTTCGAGGGCTTCGACATATTGAGGGGCAGGGTTTCGACGACGATTGGAGGGTTGATCATAGGTACAATCTTGGGGGAATGTCAGCCACGTGTGATTCTTTTTTTGTCCCTGGGGCATGAAACCAAAGAGACGGTCGCGCGGAGAGGAGGGGGGAGAAGGGAGAGGGAGGGCGATTAATGATAACCTACCATAGCTATAGACCGTACAATGGGTACAAGGCTGCTTGCCATCGCATTTGATCTTCTTTCGACGACACTCATCACAGGCGCGACCTACACGTCGACGCTTCTGCATCGGCAAGGACTGCGAGCCAGGCTTTGAATCTGAAGGGGAGACATCCTGCATGGACATCTGTGAAGGGTCGTCATCGTTGACATAGTCGTTCAAGGCAGAATCGTCGTCCTCACCGTGAACGCCGGAGGTTGTGGCCATGATGATGGATGGGATTCATGTAAGGAGAGTGGGCTTGGCGGGCGATCCGATATCTAATGTGATCGATCGCCCTCCTTGCGCAGGAACATTGGACTGAGAAGGATGTGTATATATGGTACAAGAGAACCACAGATAATAATAGAACCTAAGATAGGTTTGACCTTCAAGATAGTAAGAGTAAGACGAATGACAAGAGTCAAAAGGAATCTTTGATCAGCAAAAGCCCCCCAAAAGACTCACGGACCTTTTTCGATGATGAAATGATTGTGGCCGAAAGCGGTGGGGGAAAAAAGCAACGAAACAGAAATCGGATAGAATAGAAGAACAAGTAGTTTTCTAGAAGCCTTCTCTTTTCTTCTTTTCACCACCACTAAAAAAAGAATGAAAGAAAAGAGTAAGAGAGGGGGGGAAGGAAAAAAAAGGTTACTGTATGACGACAGAATACTGTAGTTACGCCCTGCGGATAATTCAAGTCGGACTTTCGTTGGGCGCGAGCCCGAGCCCCGTGTGTTATTGGGTGTTGTACTCCATACGAGGTATTATTGTTCCCTTTGAGAAAAGGCCTCGGCTTCAAGTCCGAAGTAGAATTTTCCCGTCCCCACCGGCTTCTCTGCGAGCGCAAAGCAAATCGGTACCAGCTCGGCGACTGCCAAGGAGTTAGATGAGATGATCTGCCGAGTGATCTTCTTCAGAATATAGTGTACTTCCGCAGTATTTCTTGGAGTGAACGAATTACCTTAGTATTGGTACATTATTCATAGCCACATAGTATGTGGCTATGAATAGTACTACTAGCAGAACCTGAAGCAGTTCATACATCTACATCATATCGGACGTTTCTCCGGGATTTGCATCTCAACCGTCGCGTGTTCTGTAGTTGCCCTTGTACTTGCATGCATCGGCGATGTAGCTGGTTCGCCGAATATGATATTATGATTAATAATAGCCATTCACACAAATGTCGGTGTCGGATTTGTTACTATGTACCTAGTAATTCTACCTAGGTAGGTATGTAGGATCTCTTAGTTATACTGTGAAAAAGGTACACCTTGGTCCGAGGTACAAACTACAGTGGTCAACTACAGTATAACTATCTCGTACTAACTAACCGATTAGTTACTATGTATTGTGTACAAACATTAACAAAAAATGAATGGGGTCAAATGACATTAATCCCTGATCTAATCTACTAATGCACTCTTTCCACTCATAACTATTCTACATCACAATCATTGTCTCCGTACACTCGCAACCGGCGAAGCATTTACTATGAGTCACGATATTTTTCATAAACCGCTCCTTGGGTGCGAAACCAAGCGAATCATCTATGGTGAATTATTTTTTCCCATGCTACCATAATATAATTGAAATTAACCACATACTAGTCAAAGACGGTAGGTCATATTCATTATGCAGAGGGCCGCTGCACAAGGTCCCCTAGTCGCCGAGCCGACTCGGACGAAGTCTTCCTTCTACAAAATACATACTACGGAGAATATACGAAGAGCAATAGTCTGATATTATGGGAAACCACTAACATCCTGCAGGATTAAAGAAACTACATTGTATACTTACTAGGTAGTAATTATACAAATATATCTCTGATTACCCTGATTCCATTATCAATCGTCTCGCCTCATGAGGAAAGTCTTTACCGAAATCCCGTTTAAACTTGTTTCACCTCAACGATTTACTCTAATTCATTCCTTCAGGGAACGAATTAGACTAACTACCATGGATGAACCAAAACTAACTACATTATGACTGTGCTGACACTGATCATCCCTCAAATCACTCTAGCAGGACAGTGCAGATCACAGATCCGTAATCAATCAGATGAGGGTCGGGTTACGCCCTGCATACATAGTACATAGCCCGCATATGCCCGCTAGTGTTCCAGTATTGTGTATGCATACCCACAAAACAGTTTGTGCCTTGATCTTCAGCATGGTTCAAAATGAACAGGCGAAAGGAGCCTTGTCGCTTGTTTTCCTTCTTGCACGCGTCGTCATGAAGGGGATTCGCCATGCACCCAGGAGCCTGATTCCAGCATATCCGCCCTGTGACGCGATCAGGAATGCCATTCCATGATACTACAGTACAATCCAGTCGTCCCTGGAGTCTCCAATCTGTAAACCAATAATTCGAAACAGTTCCACTCTCAGCTGCCTCTTCCAGCTTAGCCTGTCGAATCCAGACCCAGCAAATCGATTTGGCCCCCAGTTGGACTTTGCTCTCAGCACTTGGCGATGAATATGAATGGGTCTGCAAAAGAAAAGAGTTCGGAACTGTGAGGGGGCCACGATTAAGCTCATCGTCAGCCCTGCATATTGCGCAGTCAGACTTGATTTTGGTCAAAAACCCCCTTTAAAATAACAAAAACTCTTTAGTTCATTACTATTCGCCTCTTAGTCTGACAGCTCCCTCACTTCCCGCATGGCTTCCGCATTTTTCAACAGGTTTCGTGATCCGTTGACCCCTTAGGCACGTCCCACTTTGTTTCCCCCAGACAAGGATACTAGGGTGGATCGGCACATTCTATCGACGCGCCTGTCAATACTCGTTTAGCCTTATATGGATCAGTCTGCCAATTCCGTTGCATTTTGACTGGTGACAGCTTCTCTCTCAACTTCCAATTTACTTTGTTATTTCAGCCATGCAGCAGTGCTGCAATGAATCATGGCTTTCATTCTTGTCACCCTCTGTTGTGTCTTCGCAGCTCTCGGTTCGTTCTTATTTGGTTATGATTCTGGCGTGATCTCTTCTAGCATTGAGCAAGATGCTTTTCTCGATCGGTTTGGATCTCCTACTCTGTCTGATGCTGCTAGCGGTGGTATCATCTCTTCATATACCGGTATGAACTTGTCCAACTCAACTAAACCGCTCTTCCAAACCAAAACCGTAATGTCTAATTATCTTCAATAGGAGGTGCAATCATCGGCTCGCTATTAGCATCTTATATCTCCGACTCATGGGGTCGTAGAATGGTTATCTTTATCGGTGGACTACTGGCCACCTTGGGAGGCGCCCTCCAGGGAGGAGCCATCACCATCGCGATGCTGATCGCTGGTCGATTCATCGCAGGGTTTGCTATTGGTCTCATGTCCGCTACTATACCTGTATACTGTAGCGAGATCGCACCACCTCGCATCCGGGGATCTCTCGCCAGTATGCAGCAGTGGATGATTGGATTGGGAATCATGGTTGCCCAATGGGTTGGATACGGTTGTTCTTTGCATACCAATGACTTTTCATGGCGATTCCCTCTGTCTTTCCAGACGGTTCCAGCCGTCATTCTCACATGCGGAATCTGGTTCGTTCCTGAATCTCCTCGATGGCTCATTGAAACAGGCAAGGAGAGTGCGGGTCGTTCGGTCCTCGCTCGTTTACACCTGAACTACAACGCCACCAACGGCCAATTCGTCGAGAATGAGCTCGCTGAAATACACGAGAGCATCACTCATGAGAGTGAGTCCGCAGTCCGGTCGTGGCGTCATCTATTCTTCTCCAAACGATGGCGATGTCGGATCCTCTTGGCCTGTGGTTTACAGGCTTTCACTCAAACATCCGGAACAAACGTGATTCAAAACTATGGACCCAGAATCTATAAGACTCTTGGTCTATCTACATCAACTTCCCTAATGATAATCGGTGTCTGGGGCGCGCTGGCGCTGTTCTGGAACACCGTGTTCATGTGTTTTGTCGACAATGTTGGTCGACGAAAGCTACTAATCCCATCATTACTTGGTATGGGAGCAGCAATGTGTGTGGAAGCAACCCTCGCCCAATACGTCGATTTCAGTGATCCAAACGCCAACGAAAATGCACTTCGTGCTGCAATTGCGATGTTCTTCGTTTTCTCATTCTTCTTCACATCCCTTGGTCTGATTTCATGGATCTATCAATCCGAAATCTTCCCTACTGCCATTCGAGCCCGGGGCTCATCGGTCGCGACGGCCACAAATTGGAGCTTGAATCTGATATTCGCTCAGTGCTCACCAATTGCATTGACGAGTATGGGTTCCAAGTATTTCTACGTCTTCGTGGCCTTCAACTGGGCCGCTATATTTGTCGTCTTCTTCTTTTACCCCGAGACCGTGGGGTACTCTCTCGAAGAGGTTGACGATGCACTGAGGTGTCAATATCAGAGTGAACAAGCAGAAAGCCCAGATACTGCCGTTTCATCTAGCCCTGAGACTGTGGAGACACGTTCTAGAATTAGACATAAAGGTCTACATCCTTTATCGATGCATCCAACTCACAGTGGGACCTGGAGCAGCAAGAGCTCCTCGTCTCCCAAGCTCTGGAGTAAAAAGATAGCAGACGTATAAGCTTTCTGAACGTGGAATTTTGAATGAATATTGCTTTGTTCTTGGAAATTTTATTAGTCTTCGTAAATAGCTTCACTGCCTAGGTAATATGAGATCTATGGTATCCACTTGATGATTTACATTCGATGCCGAACTATATATACAATGCCATTCAGAAGCTTGGAAGTGTCCAGATACATGGCCATAGACCCCAGTATAGTATTCGCCTTTCTCAGGAAACATAGGCTTATTGTAAGATATCCCGCATAAGGTCACCAATAGCTTCCGCACCGCCACCACCACCCAACAATTTTTCGTTCGTTGCTTGGATGATGACTCGTCGATAACTTGTCAGGGCAGGGGATCCGTTATCCTTCACCTCCAAGATCAGGTGTAACACCTGGCCTTTGGGAACAGCCGCTCGACTAATCAGCTCCACGCAGCATTTCTCTGGAGGGGGCATCTTGATTTCAACCTTGCTGCCGTTTTCATTGAGCATTTTGATATCCAATTGGCCCACTTCATACTGGGCAGCCCATTGTGTCGCGCTGGGGTCTAGATATTGATACCATTTGAAAGTGAGAATATCGTTGGGGTCAGGGTCGTATGATGCAGAAGCATCAAGTTGGAAAGTAGCACCGGCCTCCAGTTCTAAGTAAAGTGGTTTCAATCCCTTGTCTCCATTAATATCAACAACTGGGTGGTGATTTGCTGTTTTCAGGTCAGGCGATAGAGACCACTGTATCCGAGCAGCGAAATCAGACTGGAAGGCATCGCGCCAGCGCCATATAGTAGCATGGTTGGATTTATATTTCCGGCCATCAAGTCCCACAACTTCATCCACCGTATCACTGAAGTGACCATTAGCCACACCTTTACCGCTAATATCGGTAGAAATATATCGACCACCCCAAGATCCGTATTCCGGGTGCTCTGGCACACCAAGACCGTTCTGAATCATATATAGGAAAGTCGGCATATCACCCTCGGGGATAAACATGAAATCCGGATACGTAGATCCCAAAGGACCAATTTGGATATTCTCCTTGATCCATTGCTTGCTGATCTTTGAAGGATCTGGACCACCTCGGTCGAAACCGTACCAGCCGTCGCCAGAGATACCGCACCAAGCGGCCATGCCGTACTGGTTCCAGCCGTGAATAGAACAGATGTAGAAGATATCAGGAAAATTATACCGAATCCAAGATCCAGTATCGTCTTGGTCCGAGATGGTGTAGACGCGCAATTTTGAGCGCAGTCTGGTGGCATCGGTGGATGAATGAGTACTTTTTATCTTGAGGAGAACGGAGGCTAGAACATTTGTTCCGCCCCAGCAAAGTATCCAGAGAGGGTCCTCTGTTGGGCTTTCAATACGTTCTAGTAGAAGTTGAGCACCTTCGCTGAGAGGAATATTGTCGCCAACTGCTGTCATGCCATATGTCTGGGGAAGAAAGATATTAGACGATTATGCCCCTTGTGGCTAGTCAAAAATATCCCCTTACCTCCGCGCCCTTCTTGATTAGAGACCTCATATACTGGGCAGTGGGATATGGATCGTTGGGATGCGCGTGTGCATTGAGATTCTCAACCACCTTTTCATAGCCATCAATGATCTTGTGCATGTCCTGAGGGCAGACTTTATCCTTCATCCAGGTTGAGGTACAGGCCACCAATCCCTCCGTCTGAAACTGGTTAGAGTATAGAAGATAGCGCACCAAAGACTCAGCATCGTCAGGCTCATTGGAGATGTCGCTGAGAATAAAGACTCGTGGCTTGGTGGGAAAATTCTGAAGTTGTGTAGGAGAGGCCATGATGACGGCTTCTGGGAAAAGTGAAAGTCAGTTTTGAATAGGTGAGGGTAATGGCAATATTTGAATAATCCTTTCTACTCTTTGAATTGCTTCAAAAAGTGCAACTCGAGCCACGCAGTACCTATTCTAGACGAGTGGGGAGATGCGGGGAGAAAATGAGGGTTCAATCTTGCCGAAGTTTAACCGACACCGTTTCGCTTCATGGCAACCATAGCGACCAGACTCTTTATATTTATTAGCATTGAGACCTTTCACAAGCTACTCCACTTTCTATTTGAAATGCGATGACGAAAGAATTTCCTCAAGCTACGCACTGGGTACTCTTGATGGACCCAAACCTATGAATGATCCTCCTCCACAATAAAACCGCGGCTTTTGAAAACATTCATCGAAGCCCTCCGACCACCTTGTGAGGCCAGATCTAAAGCGCTGACACCGTTCTTAGACCTCCTTTTAGTATCAGCACCAAGCTCCAGCAAGACTTCAACTACCTTTGAGCGATTGTATTGCACAGCATGGTGTAGTGCAGTATATCCCCAGGAGTCCGCAAGATGTATGTCGGCTTCGGCTGCCCGAAGAAGCCGAACTGCTTCTACATTTCCGAGAAAAGAGGCTTTATGCAATGGTTTCAAGCCCGACTCAGAGATGTCGGCGTTCGCGTCTGCGCCTTTGCCCAGGAGAAGCTCAACTATTTTGGGGGGTCCTTTGAGTATAGCGACATTCAAGGTCGCTCTATTCCGCGTTGTGTCATGAGCTCCAGCATCGAGTAGAAGTTGAACCATGTTGACACTCCTTGCATCGGCAGCAAGATAAAGAGGAGACAGGCTATAGCTCGAAGAATTTGAATTAGGATCTACTCCTTTCTTGAGCAAGCCCTCTACCCCATCCAAATTGCCCCAGCAAATGGCCACTTGCAAGGCCGTTTTCCCATCTACAGAGAGGACAGCATCATCCACCCCTTGGTCTATCAAGAACCTAGTCATTTTGCGGTCAGTAAGCTGGAGCGAGTACATGAGCGGGGTGAGACGCATATGGTCATAAAAATGTCTGTCCGCTCCCTTCTCCAAGAGAAGACGAGTTATTTCGATTGATCCATTAGCGACTGCGCGCTGCAAAGTGATTTCATTTTCATTGGTTCTGACTGTGAGATCAGGGTTTCTTTTCAGCAATAGTTGAACTGCATGGAAATGGCCATGACGCACAGCCAAATACAACGGCGTTTCGTGCTGTGAGCTCAGTTCATTCAGATGAGCCCCTCGATTGAGAAGAAATTTAATAGTGCTCGTCTGGCCGGTGGATGCAGCATCATGCAGTGGCGTTATACCGGAGCCTGATTTGATGTTGATGCTTGCTCCGTTATCAATCAAAAATGCAACTATGTCGATATGTCCTTTCGAAGCAGCATTGTGTAGTGGCGTCCACTTATCGATCGAAGCGGCGTTGACGTTCGCCCCCTCTCTAACGAGAAACTTGACAGTATCTATGCTTCCGTTCTCGGCTGCACCGTGCAATAGCGTGACCCCAAATCTATTACTTTCATTGACATCTTTGCCAAATTTAGCTAGAAGTAGCTTGAGGGCTTCAATATGGCCATAACGAGCACATTTGTGTAGCGCATTTCTGCCAGTCGAATCGGACTGTAAGGTAGCCCCTAGCTCAAGAAGACTCTTGATTATTTCGATATCGCCTCCAACTGCGGCGCAATGGAGAGGCGTCATTCCTTTGATATTTACCGCATTGGGATCTGAGCCTGTTTCGAGTAGGAGTAGGACGGTCTCTGGATGTATCCCAATTATAGCCTGATGAAGAGGAATGAATCCAGTCAGGTTTGCTACGTTGGGATCGGCTCCGTGTTGAAGTAGCAACCGAACAATGGGTAGTCTACCAGTCCGGCAGGCAGCATCAAGTGGTGTGAATCCATAGGTATTTAGTGGTTTTGATGATGGCAACGTCGAGTAAGGAAAGATTTGTCTTGAACGAGGCGATCCTAATTCGAGGATTTCCCCGCCAGTGATAACGGACCTAGGGCGTAGTAGGCATGAAATCGTGTCGGAAGCCAACTCCGAGGAAGAGTCTGCTACGACCACATCATTCAAGTGAGTACCGAGCAACAGATATTCAACCATCTCTTGCTGACCATTAGCCGCAGCTACTATCAAGGGCGTCAAACCGTCTTCATTTTTAACATCGCATCCAATGGTCTCTGCCAAGAGATGGAAAATTTCCTGACGACCAAAAGCAGCAGCCAAGACGAGAGCACTGATGCGACAGGACTTGTTTGCTGCGATGAAGCCTGTTGCTCCCTTCAGGAGAAGCTGTACAATTTCTGCCTTTCCGGCAATAACAGCTAAATTTAGACAACATTCTGCTTTCTTCTCCTTGATTTTTGCACCGGATTGCAAGAAGAGTTTAATCAAGTCAAGATGACCTTCTATAACAGCCAGCCCTAGGGGTGTATAGCCATCTTCGTTTTTGGCATAAGTCTTGGATCGCTCTCTGATGAATAGACGTATTATCTCAGGGCGTGAGTTTATGACAGCGGAGTGCCACGGGCTATTCCCTTCGAGATTGAGAATTTGAAAGGATGCACCATTTCGCATCAAATACTCAGCCACTTTAGTCTGGCCGTTGTAAGAAGCAAGATTCAAAGCAGTCTGATTTTGAGCATCCACGGCATTGATATCAACTCCTTGGTCGAGAAGATACTGAACTTTGTTCATGTCACCTGTTTGTGCTGCCATTCGCAGGATGTCCTCCTTTTCTTCTATCTTGAGATCATGTACTTCTGATAGGGCAGGTCTCAATTGGTTCTGTTGAATAATCCAAGAAGATTCCAGTGCATCACTAGCGGTTAACCGATGCCTAGGATTGGCTTTAATAAGGGATCTGACGAAAGCAGTTCCCTCAAGCCCAACCTTCGATAAGGCTTCATCATCTGGAAAAGGCAATTTCCCATCACAAAATTTCAAAATACTCAAAGCATCCTCGAAAGGGACCCTCTGTGTGAGTAGTTCAAAGACAACACAACCCAAAGACCACATATCAACCGCCTGATCATATCCATAGAGATTTTTGGTCGACTCATAATATCCACTTATTTCAGGTGCTTTGTACAAAGCAGTCCCTATCTCGGTATGTAGTTCTGTATCCTCGCGTGCTCGTTTTGAGATTCCAAAGTCTCCGATCTTCACCCACCAACATGAGGTAGGTGGTTTCTGAACAACAAATATGTTCTTAGGCTTCAAGTCTCGATGGGCAAACTTTTCTTGGTGAATAATGCGGAGTCCGTGGAGGAGGTCCGTGGTGATTTGTTTAACATCTTCCTCGGAGAGTGAACTAGATATATACCGTGACAAATCGCCTAGCTCGAAGTATTCCATCGAGATATAAAGGTGTGATTTATCTTCATACCAGCCAAAGAATTCGACCAGAACGTTCTCTTGTTGATAGCTGCGCTTTGAAAACTTGGCCAGCGCGAGGAGTTCCTTTTCGTAGTCGATCCTGCAATTTTGCATCCGACGCTTGCTGATAACTTTCACAGCACGCATGGCGCGCCCGTCTTCTTCAAGTCTCTGTTTGCTTTCCAACCAAACATCCCCGAAGGCACCACTTCCAATAATCCTGTCCCGTGTCCATCGTGTCTCTACCTCGACCTGACGTCTTCTCTGATTCCGGTCGATCTGCAACTCGACATGGATAGTGTACTCCTCTGTCACAACAGCATCTTGCCGAAAGTGGTCCAGCAGATCGCGAGTCTCAGAATGCGTCATGGCGACTTTTCATTCGAGTCACTCATATTGCAGTCCAGCCGCTGCCGCGAGGGAGATTGCAATGACCATACTGAAGCCCTTCAAGCTCTCACATCATCCATGTACCTAGGTAGGCGCTTGTCTGACGGCATCTTCATGTGGCCCCCAAATCTCCACTGACAAGTTTTGGGCGCCAAAATCTCCACGATCATTGGGCAGAGCATGCACCTATTTTCACCTTGTCACTCGTAGAGACTCGCTAATATATACCCATTGCAGTCAGCTTGAGCATTCATTTTCGCAAAGTTTTTTCTTCTTTTGTCTGTTTGTATCCGCGTGACCATCACAATGACTGATGCTGTCTCTCTGGGCTTCCAGTCGGCGGAGTTGTGTATCAAGTGGGATTACCCCCGCCCCCGCACTGGTTGAAATTGAGATTCGGACGTGCCTATTGACTCCTTTTTCACAGGACCGGAAAGGAAATCTATAAGCGCTGCAAGACATATCATCACGCTGATGAAGAAGTACGCCAAGCGATATTGGAGATCGATAGTTACTGGTTCACCATCGAAGACCAAGTTAGATTTCTTCGCGACCACTGGGAATTCTTCGATGATCGTTACCAGGTCCACTCAAATAACTTACTCGGAGAGCTTCAGAGGAACTTACAAGCTGCCGTCGATCTTATCGATAATGTTTTAGGGGAACCAGAGGACAGTTCTGTGTGGAACGGGATTCGTTCCAAGAAAGGAGATACAAGACGCGGGAAATGGACGGTTTATACCAAGAAACAACTCAGTCTTATACTTGCAAAAATAGAGAAGTGGCACCACCGGTTTGATCCTACATGGTTTCTGTTATCACGCATGTCAGATAAAAATGTCGGTCGAGATTTTGAGAACAATCAAGATGGCGACAGCGGTGCTATCTCTACTGTCGCAAAACTACGCGAAGCGCATGGAGAAAGTCAGACAACACTGGTGCCCTCTATCTCCTCTTCCGACACCTCCTCCTCGTCTTTATTTCTCGGCAAGGACTATGGGCTGAGGGATATAGAGGCAATCCCCTTGGCGCACTCATCAATGGGATTGACTAGCGAAGGTAGAAGGGTCATCATCGATCATTACTTCTTGCGAAATGGAGTCGACTTCCGTACAGCGAAAAAGGACGTTCGAGATTTAGCTTCAATTCTTTCTCGGGTTGATCCGGCATTTTCTTCTTTGCTTCCTTGCAAAGGCGTCGTGGAAACCGGATCCGAGCCACCTTTCCAAATGATATCTACCATTCCTCGTACGATGAGCCATTGTGTCCCACGCAGCCTTCGCAGTGCCTTACTGCAGACGAAAGATGATTTTGACTTAAATGAGCGCGTCCACCTAGCCGTCTCTTTGGCGCGATCAGTTGTCTTCTTGCATGCATCACGGATTGTACACAAGAATATCACACCAGAGAACGTCGTTCTACTTCGTTCAGAAAACGAAACCCTCGGAACCCCATTTCTAGTCGGGTTTGAACGTTTCCGATTTGACGAGCGACGGACAAACATGACTGGGGATGACAATTGGGAGAAGAATATCTATCGCCATCCCCAGCGCCAGGGCCTGCAGCCCGAGGAAGTTTATTCAATGCGGCATGACATATATAGTGTGGGGGTTTGTCTTCTTGAAATTGGACTTTGGACTTCTTTCGTGAAGTATAGCGATGATCTCCAAGTTTCCGGGCCGGACTCGGGACTTCCCATCGGTGCTCTACTCACAGCAAAGAACAAGCGGAGGGCTGCCGTCGAAATCAAAGCACTTCTTATTGAGAAAGCAATGGCTCATTTGCCCCGGACGATGGGCAAGATATACACAGATGTTGTGATTTCGTGCCTGACTTGCCTCGATAGCGACAGTCCACTTTTCAGAGAACCTAGTGATTTTGAAGATGATGATGGCATTGTTGTTGGTGTTCGATATATTGAGAAGGTATGACAAATCTTGAGACCTATCGAAATAAAAGGAGGCTGACACAATTCTTATCAGATCGTATATGAGATTGAGAGGATTCGCGTTTGAAGGCTGGAAATCAGGGCTGCGGTTCCCGGAGCCTGTTGGTTTACTGTTAGCAAGGTCTAGTAGATAGAGTGAGATTTGTATAGTACTAGGACTACACCACGCACTGCTAGCAAGCAATCGTTGACCTCTCAACATATTGCGCGAAAACCTCATTTATAAACATGAAAAAGGTCGTAATTCCAAAGTCAAATTAATGTACAGAAATCATGATGCTTATAGTACAATACAGGCCGACGTGTGACCATCTTCCCTAAAGCAAAGATGGCATGATATAGCTAGTGAGAGGCGCCTCCAGAATCTCACGTCGTAATTCGGGCTCCCAGGAATAAATAGTAGATTCAGACACTTGTAAAGTCAAACAGGAGAAGAGCATATCGCTGACACGATGCCACGAGTCTGTACTTAGGCGCTTGGCGATTTTCAACATACGACCCACGAACCAGGGTCGTGCATATGGGGATTGCACTGCCGAAGAATATTGAGTGAAATCCGGCAAATGTCCGGGCAAGGCTGGTTGAGCTATGCCATCTGCGTAGATTGTCCACTCTTCCACGTAGCCATCATTGCATGCTAGCAGAATTTGAAGGATTGCTTCAACTGAGCCGCTCATGCTGACTTCACTATCTATCATGGCATGCTCAAGTGTCGAAAGAAATGTTGCTGCATTAATGGGCGCGTACCGGTAATCCCAGAGAGCTGCGTTTAACATCATTAAAGCTGTCAAGCGAGCAACCATTTGTTTGCGATCCCCCGACACCGTGAATCGAGCCCCAGGTGGTGCGTCCAGGATTTGAAAAAGAAGGGATGATCCAGAGACAGATGTATGACGGATCAAGTCGCATGACTCCGGAGTGTCTCTTTGGTAGAGGGCAAGTTGTTCGCAGCGTCGGAGAAAATCAAGAAACTCTTCAGCCTGGAGCCGTATTTCATCTATTGGAGATGTCTGAACGATGTTATTTGTGGTGAGAAGAGGCACCGACTGGGCTGTGATATCTGATGATGAGGGTGAATCCGGTGGAGAGAGCATGGAAGATGGATCTTGAAGAGGCTGGGCTGGAGGCTTTGCTGGAGGACTTGAAGCATGGTGTGTGAGTTGCTCGAAAGAAAAACTAAGACCATGGGTCTCGTAACCAGACAAGATATAATCTTGCCAATTGATTAACATCCCTAATCGAGTATTTGCAAAGGCAGCAGGTCCACCACGCGCGCGGATCATGTCGCGAGCTGCTCGCATATGCATCCAGCTAAATTCCTTCCGGCCAGGGCGAGGATCGAAGTCTTCAAGAGCAGCTGCACTTAGACAAGAAATGATTGCAACGTCTGAGATGTCCCCGGGCTGTTTATGAAAATGTTCACGCAGCATACCGATGGCACGATCTCGATGTAAAAGCCCGTCGGCGGATTCTCCTTCATTTCGGACCCAAGCCCAGGTATTTGCAGCGTGGACGAGAATAGTATTTTGAAAAGCCACGGCACCTTTCATTGCCTCTGGGACGAAGACTGTTGTATACCAATTATGTGCCTTGAGCGATCGAAAATGGGTACCATAAGAGCAAGCTGGCATGTCATTCACATAGAAATCGAAAAGTCTCTGGCCATCAAAGTCCAGCTCGATGGGGAGGGTATTGAAAGGATCTGTCCTTGCGGCGCTCATGATGGTCCTTGGTGACTGCATAAGATCAAGGGGTGTTGTTGGCGCAGATGACCAGGAAGCTAAGCTGTTAAAACCTGTCGGATGACTTTTTATTTGCGGGGAGACGTCGACAAATTCATGTGGTTGAGGGAGAGAATCTTTGGACGAAAAGTGAGATGCGTTCTGTATCTGTAATGGCAAGGAAGATATGGTGGAGGGTGCAGTGAAAGATGTATCCCAGTCCTGGTTGAAATCTTCGAGATCCGCCGGGGCATCTTGTGCAGATTGCAGGGGAGGTTGATGCGTTGCAGCGGTAGAGAGAGGCTCTGAAGGTATTACCTTGAATTCATTGGCTTCCTTGGCTGTCTTCTTGCTTGACTTGCGTTGAGCTGCCCTAGTCAGCCTTGGCCGTCCACGCCTCGCCGGGCGAACAGCCACACCCTCCTCTTCATCTTCGCCTTGCTGCGAGTCACCTTTCTTTTGACGCATATATTCCTGCATAACATGACGCTTGACTTGTGTCAAATTGGTTCGACTGTTGTTTGAAGCATCAATAAATTGCCACCGCATGTTGGGCGCCTGGGGTTTATCGTTGGAGTCCGCGGACTCTGTGCTATTTGACATTGCCAGCAGCGTGTGGGACGAAATAGTGGACAGAAAGGGAGCGGAGAATATCACACCCAGTTCACACTAATATGATATACTAGTAAGTCGTAGTATTGGGTGTAAAAGCACCGGGGAACTCAGTCGATGGTCGAATATTCGATCGACAAGAATTTCTCAACGGCTACGTCTGCACGGTGGAAGAAGGACTGGGCTTTAGAGCGGATAGAGTTGCAGTCCCATAATGGTTTCGTCTAGAAGACGCAAACGAAGAATCGGACAAGGGTACTCCTTAGAAAGCGGGACGATGACAAAAGAAATTCGCAACTATTACGATGTAAGATCTTCCTGTCCGTTGACGGTCAGCATCGGTGCTGGCACATCAGCTTAAATCCACCGGATGCTCGTGCAGTGGATACGATGAGGCAAAACTAGACTCCACTTGGCAGGGCTGTACAATCTGACTTCGTTCACTAAAAGAACGGGGCATCATCAGCGGAAGTTATCGGCACATGTGGACCAAAGGCGACCCCTGGCAGATAGAGATGATCCTTGAAGTCAAGCATGTGGTGTACCGGCAGAAGGGGCTTCGGAATGGGGGCCAAATGTAGTGCAAAATTGGGCCTTGGACCTTGGAAGTGACGAAGGGGATGTCCTGGGGATGATCCACCGTGCGACCAGTACTTGATCGGGCAGATCAGTGGGTTGAAGAAAGTAATTCACAGGGCTCGCACAGGACACCCCATATCGGGTTAGGCAGTGCGACGTCTGAAGAACGTAAAGTGGCCCGTTTACCCGTGGAGTTGATCGATTAGGGCTCGGGTTGGCCCCGAGACATCTACACTACTACAGTATATCTACAATTGTGGCAGAAAAGGGGGGATTAGAAAGCCCAGATGATATTGGCACCAGTAGAGAATTGATCAATGATCATTCACAATACATCTCGATTACTGCCACGACAAGCAGACTATGTAACTATCACACTGTTCCTTAGTAGGAAGGATGCGGTATTCTCCATGCCAAGATAATCTCTGAAACAGCCGTTGGTCGGCAGTTTTTGTATTAAATAGCCTACGAATCATTCTGCACTTTGATTATGCTTGATCCACCGTTCTTCCAAGCCTTCTTGCATCAAGGGTGCCATCTGTCCAAGTCTGTATCATCTACGGAGTACATGCTCCCAAACATTATCATCAACCGTTCCACCCACTCCAGGACGGGGAGCCATGTGGCCGCCAAACAAGACTAGTAGAATATCTAGGTCGAGAATCAAGAAAAGAGGCAGTGAAAAAGCTAGACCAATTCTCAATATCAAATTTATGTACTCCGCAGAATTAGGTTATCCATCACATCTCCTCTTGATCCTTTTTGTCTCCCCGCCCTATCTTAAGAACGTGTCTCCACAGCTTGTCAGCGACATACCATATTAGGGAAGTGATTTGTCGATCAGTATTGGGGTCCGAATTGAAAAACCCCTTAATTTACGCGGTAGGTGAATTTAGATGGACGCCAGACGTCAGCATCTAACTGTCTGGGGTCGAGAGGGTGAGCAGACCCGGAGAAGCCGGATCACATAGCCCCCTGACTGAAGTCTGAATCAAGACTGTTTCGTCTTCGTAGGAAATACTACTTTATCATTTAGTTGAACAGGAAAGTCTTTGTAACCATCATTAGATTAAGCTTGGTTCAGGGCCCATCTACAAAGTACATAGTATGTACTGATCTGTCCATCTATACAATTGTCGTTTAAGCGCAAACACTATGTCTTCGCACTGGTTTAGCCTGGTGTTTCTGGTATGTGATGGGATTATCGTAGGCCCGATCCTAATATTGAATGCCGTGAATCAAACTTGGAAGACTCTACGTAGAGTATTGACAGAAGGTAAGCAGTCTAGGTGGGGCACAACGGCCAGTTCAGTCGGAGCATATTCATACACCGATGCCAGACTACGATCCCAGCAGCCTGGTTCGATGATCGTCAACGGCTAGCTTAATTGACTTGATACATGCACTCCCACTTTCGATTGTTGGGCCAATAATTTGGCCGTTTCAGTCTCAGTAATCATAATTGAAACCCCGTATGATTTTTCATCGAGTATCTTCAAGAGTGTACTGTAGTAAACGTAACAAAAGACCCAGTCAATAATATGCTCGATATCCATGTACGTAGTACTAAGCATATGGAAGTTCTCCCACGAACTTGAAAGCACCAACCTCGGAATGCAAATTAATAATACCAGATGATCTTCAACCCTTGACATAAGATCAAGAAACCTTTGAAGTGCCTCTAGATAAAGTTTCCTAGCCAGTTCTACCGGTAGTCACAAAAAGACATGGATGTGCACCTCGTAGCTCACTTTCCTTGTTTCCCCACACCGGGGAAGCTAATGACAAGGTTTCCCTGTGAGTCAAAGTTTATGGTTTAAATGAGCTGATGGGTATCCTCTTTAGGGAAATGTCAGTCCGAAAAGCGTTGAAATCCTTCCAAGGTCTAATTCGACAACCTACCACTCGGGCCGGCCGTAGTGGACCATCGAAAATGGTACATAGAATTGGCCAGGGATGTTAGATCAATGTGTTTTATATGTCAATGATTAGCCTATTAAACATGGGCCATTGATGTCCACCGTGATGTCCCTGCATAGGCGGGGCTAGGGGCCAAAGCGGCAGCAATGCTCCTTGTGATTTCGATAATGAGCGTGAAAACATTTTCATGGGTATCTGAGACAGAATGAATAGTACAGGAGACAGTTCCGAGACTACAAATGTATTTCAGAAGCCTGAGGCAAGACAATAAAGAAAATTCACCTAGACTCTGGGGGAGTCTTCCATCCAATCTGTAAAGGATATTAAGATCCCAAATAGTAACCTCAAGCTTTTTCTAAGTCTAACTAGTAGCTCTGGTGCACTATCACTGGTTGAAAATTGGCCCTGAATACCAGTAGATATATGCGTTAGTACAGATGATACTACTAGTGATAGTGAAGAGAATTAACCGAATACAAACTTTGTACATGACATATACTATTCATCGCTATATGAGAAATGAGAAATGAAAAATGACCAATGCAATGCTGATAGATGGAACCGCTAGCATTATTTATTGACATGGAATGCCAGGCGTCCTGCTACTGCTTGATAGTGTGTATACTAATGTACTAGAGAAAGTAGCCTTGGTATTACTAGCAGTAGCATGAAGCTGCCCTAGGATGAAACAATAAAAAGTTCCCAATACACATCATACAATTGAATGGACCTTTGGCGAAAACTCCAAACAGGTTGGTAATATTATATAGTCCTATAATTGATACTGTTCAAGATTGACTTGAAGTTCAAAATGTCGTCGACGCAAAGCAATACATAATGCAAGTCAATTCTCACCGCCTTCCCCGGTTGAATGCAGATCGCCAGGCCGGACCGCGGAGTTTTGGCACGAAGTGAAATCAAGGGACGGTGTCAACGCGCTCGGTATTGGGCGTTTGTATGATCCAGACTGCCTCTTCGAATTTTACTTGCTCCGCTGTCCCTCCAAGATATCCTCAGATACCCTATTAGACGAGAGGCGCTACCCTTCGTCAGTGGTTGAGACTCCGCGCGAACTCTCGTGAGAAATACGCCCCAGTTGACTGAAACCCCCTCCATTCGCCCCTGAGGCGTATATCGCTTGTCGCGTGAGCATAGGAAATCTCCAGCTGACAGCCTGGAGCGTCAGCGGTCTTAAGTTGAGATCCACAATGCGGTAACCTCCTCGTTCGGACTTTGCATATAGCTCAGCCCGCCCGCCATTCGATCGATACAACGTGAATCGGCCTAACCTGACCGAGCACCAAGTCCTTCTTTTTCTGCGCAAACTTTCTGGAAGAGGAAGGTAGCTTTTGCGATAGGTTCCTGTGTCTTGATACCTAGAAATTGCCGATATGGCGCCGAACATGGAGGCCGGCGCGACTCACGCCAATGGGTTCGCCGAAGGCACAGAGGCCTCTCAAACAACAATCTGTCCCTACGAGACAAACCCGGCTCGAATTCCGCGTGACGACCCTTTCTTCGCCCAAAGTCCGCAATATGGACGTTACGCCCCGCACGCATCTGATTTCACACCGCGTTACCAAACCTGGCATCAGTCTGATCCCGACATGAACACCTACTGGCGAGAGATTGCGCAAAAATATTCCACTCCAGAATACTCGCTCAATTTGCCAGGGCCTCAGGAGGCATTTGCTGCTGGTAGCGTGATCATTCGAGTCGATCACGAGTCTGCGCATGACGGAGCCGCGGAGCGGTATTCATGCGCCAATGCGAACGAGCTGTCCGCCTCGCGGAAGATGGAAGAGCCACTGCGGGAGGTTGGCGTAACAGTTCCGGTTGTACATTTCTGTGGCACAATTGAAGGCAAGAATGTCACAGTGGAATCACGGGTTCCAGGTGTTTCCCTTGATGTGGCCTGGCGATATTTAAGCAAAGAACAAATTGCTATGTTCAAAAATCAATGCCGTCAACTCCTACAAATCCTTCGAAAGATCGACCCTCCCCCGAATGAACCCTCTTACGTTTGTCGCGGACTCAACACACAAGCCCCACCTCAAGGGCACGAACCCGAGCAGTCAGTCCTTTTCGCCGAAAAGAATACCGGGGAGGATCTTCTTTTCATGCACAATAACTTGACACCGGCAAACATCGTTGTCAAAGATGATCGGATTGTTGGTATCACTGGATGGCGAGAAAGCGGATATTTTGGCTTGGCTCGGGCTCGAAAGGTACATCAAACATTCAGAGATCTCCAGCCGGGTGCACAGACCGGTAGGGAGGATACATGGGTTGATCTTTATGACAACGAATATGATCCTGGCAAAAATGCGCCATTGATCGCAAGCAAAGACATCGCCTTGCCATCTGTCAAAACGGAACCTACAAGCTCAACATTAGACAAATTTCCTGCCAGTGATGACCTGGAAACTAAGTCAACCGGATTTGATGGGACCAATGATTACCCAACATCGAAGAAACTTGCCAACTTGAAGAATGGAACAGCTTCGCGAGCCTCATCTTCTGATCGGTCATCGCCAGCGACATCGGTCAAGCCTGCATCAAATAAAAAGGCCGGATCTACCGCAACAAAGAAAGGCACAGCTAAGAAACCCGCGGTGAAGAAACGCAAGGCGAATGATGCAGATGCAGATAGTGTTGATGGTGGACGATCAAATACTCCTGCATCTCGCGCCAGTAAAGGTCCAGGGAAGAAACAAGATTCTGTCTCTATTGCAGGATCACCAGCTCCCGAAGAGAAGAAGAAGAAAAAGAAAGGGGGCAGAAAGCGTACAGAGGATGATGAAGAGGACTTTGAAGATCCTAACGAAGTTTTTTGCATTTGCAGACGACCCGATAACCACACCTGGATGATTGGCTGCGACGGCGATTGTGAAGACTGGTATCATGGAAAGTGCGTCAATATCGATCTCAGAGATGAAGATTTGATCGAGAGGTACATATGTATGTTCTATCCATCAATTTTTGATTACCACGAATTCATTCTAACCGGAAAATTCCAGGTCCAAACTGTGAAGAAAGCGGACAGGGTCGCACAACTTGGAAGCCAATGTGTCGCCTCCCCGAATGCCGTAAACCAGCACGCGCTACTCCAAGAAACCCCAGCAAATATTGCTCTGATAACCACGGCCAAGAATTCATGCGTCAGCAAGCTCGTCGACTCAACCATGGATCTAGCCAAAGAGGAGTGGAAGGTCTTGGCAGCATGGGCAGTATTCTCACCGTTGGAGACCTCAAAGCAGCTGTTCTTGGAGTGAATTCGGTGGAAGAGTTCCGCAGACTAGGTGATCAGATCATCTCCCAATCACTTTCCACGAAAGAGACTACGCCAAATTCCGAAGTGAAGAGCGAAACAACGCCGCAAGCCGGTGACGCGTTCGATATCAACCCCAAGGGCGTGGATTACTCTGCGGATGAGGTTGCGGAAATGGAAAAACTCCGTAAATTGCGTGACGATCTTCTACATCGCAAGGAGATGCTTTCTGCTCGCTCAACGTTTGTAGGACTTCTGCGTCCACGAGCCAAGGGTCTCGTGGAAAAGTTAAAACAGAATGAACCGAAAGGTGGTTGGAAAGATATTTGTGGCTTTGATTCGCGGCTTTCGTGGTCTGATGAGGAATTTGACGAGTGGCGGCTCTCGGATATTGGAAAGAAAGCGCTTGCGGAGGGTACGGTCGAAGCTATGGCTGCCAGTCTACCTGATGCCACTGACGCAGATGGCGATACAGCCATGGATGCTGAGGGCGAAGACGAATTAGCCCTCTTGACCAGAGGCGTCTGCACGAAGAAACGATGCGAGCGACATAAGCAATGGGTCAAAGTGCAGCAGCAAGATATCTTATTCGAGGAGAACACTGCAAACGAAGACCTTGCCAAGTATGAGCAAGAGGCGCGTTATGTGGCTGAAAGTGCTGTTCTCAGGAGATGGGCTGGGAAAGAGAACATTTTTTCTGATGCCCTCTAAATCAAAACGCATATTACTCCTACTCTCCATCCTCGGGACTTTTATCAAATCAAAACTTATGTACGATAATTCGAGCAGCAACGAAGAGTGGATGGAGACAAAGAAGAACAAAAGCTTGATACCCCTTTTATAACTATGAAAAATACTATAAGTGATGGGTCGGAGTTGCGATTTGCAATATGTGGGTAGGCTTTGAGGGAAAACATTGGATGATGATATAAGATTGAAAAATTCTTACTTTGCATGGGCATCGGTATAATGGCGCTTTCTGGGGGTGGACTTTGTCTCACATTTATCGAATGACGAAAATGATTTTTAGTGAGTGACAACAATTGCATCGACCAAGACGGCGCCGTTGGTATTCTTTCTGAGTTTTGTGTATCAATTTCAACCTTGCATAGTGGTAGATATAGTGAAGTCAAATTCATCAAGCACTAGGTATCCATGAGCCCCATTTTCCGAGACCAGACCCCAGTCGACATTTGATTACTTCGGCAACTTGAACCGTATTGACATCTGATAAGAGGATGTGTGTATCGATGCCTTGGTCGAGAGTTTTCATAAGAAGAGTAGATAAAAGTGATGATCCTGGTGTTTGAAAAGCCGAATGTATGCCATCATCCCACGAAGAGCGGAAGTTTTTGTCCTGATTACTGGGACCGTTGGGACCCTGTTGATGTGGTTGTTCGAAAGTTGCTGGGCCAAGGCCATTGGTGTTGACAAGAAAGGTTGAGAGATAAGAAGCATAAGAGCGAGACATGCGATTCAGATTTCGGAGAGTCGCTGCGAGTAAGGCTGTTCCTCTAACGGGATTTGATGCTCGAATAATACCTTCAGCGAGGGTATCGAGGCCAACCACAATCAGAAATACAGGACCGAAGGTTGATGCATTTGTTTCGGGCTTTTGCCTTGCGATTTCGATTTGTTCGAGTGATTCTGAGACTTTACCGATAGCTTGGGCTGCATGACGGAAGTTATGCACCGGTAATAATTGCACATTATCAAGTCTCTTGATTGCTTCTTCTCGGGAAAGGTTTGTTTCGATCGAGCTGGGCTGTAGAGCGTTGAGTAGAGTCCTGGGTGCAAATGCTTCGAACCCAGTCGGAAATATTATGAAAGCCTTTGGCTCCGTCTGACTAGAACTCTGAGCTAGACTTTTTATAAGAAGGTGTCGTGGGACCTGACATACTTGTCAGATAACTTGCACACGTCTATTTGGAGCCGAAAATACCTGTGCAATGTAATCATCATTGTCCTTGGTCCTGGATCTCAGCCTAGAGAATCCAATAACAGTCCCACATCGGAAAATAGACGATTGAGAATTTGAGATTCCCTTATCCCAGTGTTCCTTGAGATTCCAATCATTCCTGTCCGAGTTGCCAGAAGCAGGTTCGTTGGGAATTACGGTCCCGTTATCTGGTTCATGGAGAAGGGAATGAGCAAGGATCGGGAAAGCTGGCTCTGCGGAATATATATCATGTGTTGAATTGGAGATTGGCATGACCATGGAAAGGCGAGTCTGCGAGCTGTCATCGATCCACCGCGATGGAATTGAGGATCATCTGGGAAAGCGTGGGGCCGCAGAGAAGTTCGGGAATCCACCGCCTTTCCCGCTTTACAAGCACATCGCGTGGAGGGGAGGGTAAGAAGGATAATAATAAGGTGAATTTAAGTGATTATTTCAATCTGTATGCACTAGTCTCATTCTAAGTGGAATATCAAAAAGCTTCCACCAAAAAAAGATGGCCTTGAACCTAGAATTGATACACCAAAGGGACTTAAACCCGCATTCTTCTGTACAGACACACACACACACACACACTGGTATAGAGTCTACTTCGGGCAAAGAGAAGCAGGCCAGTCAAACATCAGATTCTGTTCCATGCCGGTATATTCATTAATGATACAATGATAGTCATATATACTTCGAAAGTTAATCTGGCAAAATTCGTCTCCATGTTCCATCTCCATCATGAGTCCACCCTGTTCCCATATTATCCCCTAGGACTCGGATCAAATCATCCTGTATGGCTTGAACGTGAAAATCCCGACTATGAAACTCGGTGATAGAAGGATGCTGATTGACATGCCATCCAATAATAGAATATGCACTTTCTAGCTCCATCCAGGGATCATTCGGATCGAGTGAGCCCCGCTGCTCTAATTCGGTAGCGTGGTTATTGACGTCTGGGGCTAGCTGTATAGTTAAGTGGTGTAGGTTTATCATTGCAGATATTGTCTTCAATATAAGATCCATATGATTGAAGAACGGAAATACAGCGATATAAGAAAATTTGTTCAAGGCCTCTAGCATGCTTGTCATGTATGGCGGAGCTAAAGGTTCAGCATCGATATCACGTTCTTGCGAGTCCTGTTCAAGTTGACGAAGATTGAATCCCCATTCGCCGAGAAATGAGGGTACACGCCCTAAGAAGTACTCGTAATGGTGATAGGCTTTGAGAGAAGAGGATTCGTTGAAGGCCATCGAGGTCCACGGACGAGCTGCAAGCAGGTTTGTACAATATGGCGAATCTGTGAGTGAGGATAGATTTCGCGGATGGCCGGTATCTCGTTCCAATTGCAAGATTTGAAGATCAATCTCAAAGGCCCAATTGAAACCACCCTGAATTGAGACGTCCAAGCTTTGACCGATAAAGGCCGGTGAAGCCAGAAGAGTTACACGATTGGGATCCAAATAGCGGAGGACTCTGCGCCACCAGGATGGGTCATCTGGATAGACTGGATTGGATGGAGAGATAGCTACGAGAGAAGTGACGTATCGATTTAGTCCGGAGCGAGTCAGAAAGATGCGAAAGTCAGGTTCATCTTTCAACTCAAGACAGGCATGTTGAAAAAGTACAGGTCGAGTTAAGTTCAGAAAACGGCGCGAGGTGAGTGCAAGTTGCTTGAGATATCTGTCTTGTGGCTTGGAGTGAATGAGATGTAGTTGAGGTGGCAGATGAAGTTGGGATAAAGAAGGAGGCTCAGGGGCCAGAACAGCAATAATGTAGTCCAGCAACTCATTGGGGAGCTGCTCTAACGGACATGACATGATGGGATGATTTCATAGATCATGACTGTCATGTACTCAGAGATATGTAGATCCCGGTAGACTTGGCTATGCATCGGATGGTTGGACGCAGAGGCAGTTCGGGAAGAAAAAGCAGGTCGAATTGCCGGAGGGTCCCCACTTTGACGACCGCCTCAACCCACTTGGCTCTTTGTCAGCGTGAGTCAGCTCACTAGTACGATACATTTACTATGCTGGATTAATTTGTTAGTTATAACTATCAGAGAAATCTATACAATTTGCTAGATGTATGGTTAGAGAAGATGAGAATAAAGAGAAATCAGAATAATTCATGCTGGCCTCGTGGAATGGCTTATGCTTAATTATTTATAGATCGAACCCCGGGAATCCCCCAGTGTGGAGTTGCGTCACCTTGAAGATGTGAACTTTTATCTACAGTACAATAAAGTGACTACTAATAACTACAACAAAAGCATTATTTATACCTACCAGAACCTGAGCTGCATATATTACAGCTGGCAGTAGTCTTAATGATCATTACTTTATTGTGATTCAGACTCAATTGCTATTACTAGCATCCTTATACACAGTTGATCAAAGACTACCCCCAGTCGAACGCCAAGAAACGCCCCGCAAGCATCCTGGCTTTTCCTCCTGATATGCCAAGCTTCTTCAAACTCCCTGAAACCGTAACTCATCTCAAATGGATCATGGTCTTATTCCTTTGGCAAGACATTGATCAGTCTCATTGTAGTGTGACTTGATAAAGGCGATCATTTCCGACGGAGAAACTGATCAATTGCCTACTTCCGATAGGCGACCTGCAAAGTGTGGAGATGTCCATCTTTTTTTCTACCTGGTGGGGCGGAATCGCATCCGGACTGAATTAAATGGCAACGAGCGATGGCGATGTGCTGGTTCTTGCCCCTCTTTTTGGTCCTTCGCTCAGACTCCACGAATTCCCCTTCTCCTTTCTTCTTTCCATCCTTTTCCGTTTCCAATTCTGTTGTATCTATAGCCCTTGGTCTTCTGCTGTAAGTTGATGGACTCCTATTCTCCGCGTTGTCTTCGTATACTGATCCCATTGCGATTCAGCATTCTCTATCATGGCTCCTCAACTTCACCAAAGACCTCCTTTCCGTGCGGAGCACCTGGGTTCTCTGCTCCGCCCCCAGGAGCTGCTGGATACCAAGATTGCCTCCGAGAAGGGTGAGGTTCCTGAGTCCCAGCTCATTCCCGTCGAGGACAAGGCGATCAACGACATTGTCGAGACTCAGAAGAAGCTCGGCTACTCTGGCATCTCAGATGGAGAGTATCGCCGCCATAGTAAGTAGCGGAAGTCTCCCCGCAACTGTCCAAGTCAGCAGTGCTCACAAAGACATAGTGTTCTGGGGTACCTTCTTCCCCGGCCTGGATGGCTTCGAGGAAGTCACCGACTTTGATGCCGACATTTTCCGTCCTTACGCCCCCGATATCGCTGCTTTCCTGGAAGCCGGTCACAAGCCTGGTGAGACCGTTCTCTGCACCGGCAAGATCAAGCACGTTGGAAGCACATATGTCGACCAGTTCAAGTACCTGGCTAGCCGCGTTCCTAAGGATGAGGTTAAGAACCTAAAGATCACCCTGGCTGCACCTAACTGGTATCACTTGCGTTACCGCGAGGGTAAGGCCTATCCCAAGGAAGTTTACAGCTCCGACGAGGAGTACTTTGGCGATATTGCCAAGGCGTACCAGGCCGAGCTGAAGATCCTGTACGATGCTGGCTGCCGTAACGTGCAGTACGATGACCCTAACCTGGCCTGTAAGTCGCATCCGAGCTTATCATATCTCGTTGAAGGACGCAAGACTTACAATTTATGATAGATTTCTGTTCAGAGAAGTTCCTGAATGGCTTCGCGGCCGACAAGGGCAACGTGTACTCCGCGGACGACATGTTCGAGAAGTACATCAAGCTGTACAACGACAGCTTTATCGGTCTGCCCGAGGATTTCCACGTCGGTGTTCACTTGTGCCGCGGTAACTTCGTTGGTAGCCGTCACTTCTCCGAGGGTGGTTATGATCGTATCGCTATTAAACTGTTCCAGGAGCTGAACGTCCACACTTACTACCTGGAGTATGACACTGAGCGTTCCGGTGGCTTCGAGCCCCTCAAGCACCTGCCCACTCACAAGAATGTCATTCTCGGTGTTGTGACCAGCAAGTTCGCCACCATGGAAGACAAGGAGGAGATGAAGCAGCGTGTCCTCAATGCTGCCAAGATCATCGCTGAGGGCAACAACATCTCGGTTGAGGCAGCCCTGAACCAGGTTGGTGTTAGCCCGCAGTGTGGTTTCGCTTCTCACCGTGAGGGTAACGCTATCGATTGGAATGGCATGATCAACAAACTCCAGCTTGTCCGTGACATTGCCAACGACATTTGGCCCAACCAGCCTTAAGAGTATCTCTCACGTTGTGTGAAGGATATCGTACGATTTGAATGAATACCCACCTTGTATATTTTCCATCTGCCACGGCTATTGTTCGCTTATTCAACAATTCGATCAGGCTTGGCATTTCCTTTGTTTTGTGTACAGCGCGTTGACGGGATGACTGGGATGAAGTTCATGATTGATTCGGGATACCAACTTAACGTATGATTCTTGAAAATAGTCAATATACTAGTGTTCATGATAAATACCTGCATAAGGAAGAACAAAAGAAAGTAAAGAGTAAAAGGCTGAGGTTGAGATTGAGAATAGGAGCTAACAGTCAGGTTGCCTTTTACAGTGTTTGAAGGCCACCAAGGTTGTCCAGTGTCCTGCAAGGTCCTCCTGTCTTAACTCTGATCTCGAGAGAGCCTTGAGCTTATCATCATGTACGAGCTCACTCTCTTGCGTAACAGACGGTTCAGACAGGCTTAGCCTGTTCTGTTGACTGCCTTGGCCCATCCATCATGGCAGATTTACACTGGAAAGCAAAAGCACCGATATTTCCAGAGCAGGATACTAAACGCCGCTAGATTGAAGATTACTAGAAATTCAAGGCCTATCGCAGAATCTGCAATTGCAAGCACTGGAGCATGTAGAGAAATCCAATTGAAAATGTGCATTGCCACCGTTTGTAGTAACTACTAGTTACCTAGCGAGTAGGTACTCGCTCAGTATCATCCAGATACAAAGATGGGTAAGACCAGCTACTATCAGGGCACTATCCAAGTTCTACTCAGCAGGACCCATGATATTCTTCTCTTTGACAGCAGATCTCTTGCGCGTCTTCTCATTCTCGACCTACACCAAGCCATGAGCATTGAACCCAAGAGCACTGAGGGCCGGATTCCAACGTTGGCTTCTGTGTCAAACGTACCTCGTAGCACGGTTCCTGTGCTGATGCCTCGACAATACGGCCTGTCAAGGTAGACTTTGAGGTGCAAACATTGTGAATTATACCAATGCTGCTATTGGTATTGGAGTTTGGTCCTATTTGAGAAAATAGTGGGTTAGCAATGTGCACAGTATTGGAATCGAGATTATTTTCCTAGGTGTAATACCGCCAACGGGTTTATAGTTGACTCTTTGTCCTTCTTTGAAGTGAGGCATTGTCTTTGGTACGCAAGGCCTTGGATGTCTTCGGATGTCCAGTTGAAGATATGATAATACAATAATATTGGAGTATGATTATAAGATTGAGATAAGGACAATATGACAATCTGAAAGGCTCAGAGTAGTGTTCTATCAAATACATTCTTTGCGGCTTATAAGCACCGTAGTGGCAACTAAATAGGGAGAAACCCCCGATCTCTTTCGTCACCTTGACATGACACTAGGAGTGGCGCTGTAGTTGTCAGAGGACATGACTATCCGCAATAGATTGAATACAAGCATATCACGTAGCAATGAGAACAGAGTACGACGGCGTTGGGAATTGCTAGTCCGGCACCGGTGCTTGATTCCGTGTTGTAGTGAACCCTCAAAGACTCGGAATTATCCGATCGAATGAAGGCATGTACATATTCAGTCAAATGCATGTCATTTTAGTCCAAGTTGATTCTATCTCAGCTCCAAACGTCAACTCCCCTCCGCCTCTGATAAACCAGTCAATTCTATACACATCGGCAATCCACAATAATGACAAGGGAATCGAACAATGGCGACGCTGATGATATAAACCACTTGTGGAGAATTAAATAATTAAGGCGGAGCTCTGATGAGTCCGTGTAGCAACAGAGGGGATATCATAGAAGAAAAATGGGGTAAAGAAAAAGAGTCGCGCACAAAGGAAAATGGTAAAAGGAAAAAGAGAAGAAGAAAAGTGAAGAAGGTGAAAAGCCCAAATGCTGCGTCGTCTTGTCATCAAACACGGGACATGAGTCGAAAAGAGAAAATACTTTCACGGTGCAGTGTAAGGTGTTGTACACGAGGCTGGGGAGTTGCCTCTTCGAGATGGCAGCGGGGCGTATTTATTTTTGCGGCTGGGTTTTGACGTTGTTGGAGAGCCACGCCTACAAGTGGAGAACGTGCGGGTCAGTCGATGTTTTGGGTTCGGTCAAAAGCAGGGGGGGGAAGCTGGTGGACTTACAAGGCCCTCGAAAATACCGGTTCCATCAGTCGCGACACTGGGCGCGACATACCACAGCTTGTCCTTGAGCTTTGTGAGCTGAAGCTGTTGAGTAACCTCCTCTGGGCTCAGGTCTGGTCAAATAGGTCAGCCTAAGTTGGTTGCTTGTAAAGGGTAGGGAGAGAGGACAAGGGGGTACGTACGGCCACCGATATCTTGCTTGTTAGCAAACACCAACAAAAGGGCATCTTTCATTTCGCGATCGTTGATAATCTTGTGCAACTCCGAACGGGCCTCCTCCATACGCGCGGTATCACTCGAGTCCACCACGAAAATCAGACCTTGTGTACCGGAGTAGTAGTGTCGCCAGAGGGGACGAATCTTGTCCTGACCACCAACATCCCAAACGTTAAATTTGACATTCTTATAGGTGACGCTCTCGACGTTGAAGCCGACGGTAGGGATTGTTGTGACGTCCTGGTTGCTCAATTTTAATTTGTAGAGAATAGCTATGGTCCGCGTCAGTAACTGCGTACGATTGGTGAAATCAAGGCCCAGTGAAGAAGAGGAAGTCCTTACTGGTCTTTCCAGCAGCGTCCAAACCCAGCATCAGGATGCGCATTTCCTTCGTGCCAAAGATCTTCCCCATCATCTTAGATACTTGACCACCCATCTTGGCGACACGTCAATTGGATTTGAAAAGAGGATTAAAAGATATGTGTGGCGCCACAAGAAAGCGTACCACGAAGAAACACGAAGAAAGGGCGAGGAATAAGGAACAAGCGGGCTTCACAGTAAGAAGGTCTCAGGAAGATCCAAGAAAACAAGAGAGAGGCGGGGGGGAAAAGGGGCAGGCCGCTTACTCATCCCGTTTCAGGCGTGGGCTCCACTGCTAATTTACTGCGGCATCGGTGGAATTTTGGAGATATTCGATATTCAGGGTCCAGTTGACAGATGGCAGTTGGCATTTGAGCAATCGGTGTTGACAAAGTGATAGTAATAACTAGGAATTTGTATTTTTGGAGAATGTGTTGAGGATTAGTATATACAGTTATCCCGATATCTCCATGTATGTTATTCACCGTCTGCTCCAACGAAATGTAAACTTCTAACTAGTCAGTCATTGATCTGTACTTCAAGAGTATCTTAGTCTATGGCTATTCAACTTATATACCATTCTCAACTAAAGCTCAGTGACAAATTCCAAGACTTGTACATTACTATTTGCAGCAGTATTCGGGCAATATAGAGGAACCGTGGCTGGTGAAAGTCCGCGACGTCATGACGAGTAGTCACACATACTTCACGCCTTATTTGGACAGATGCTCTGGCCAAGTTTGAGCTTCAATGATTTCCAGAAACATTTCCCAGCTTTTTTCTCTCTCTAGATACTCATCAATATAATCTCTGAGCTAAGATAAAATGCCTTGTCAAGTGTATGAATTCGCACGGCGGCCCTCGGTGACGCAGCAACGCCGACTGTCGAAGCAGTTTGGAAGAAATGCCTGGCTGGCACCGCTATCTGATGTACGTATTCAAAGCGGGAAGAAGACAAAAGTAATCCCGAGCTGGTTCAAAGCTGACAGACGCAAAAGACCATCTATGCAGGCGTTTCAGGGACCTTTTATCATGGCCAGATGGCAGACATCGCGATCGCAATCCGAGATCCTACCTACCTCCTCGATTTCATTCAGACAACAGTCGTCCTAAGCAAAGATCGTGAACAAGTAACCGACTTCATCATCTCCGAATTAAAGAAATACGCAGAAACCCACATGGAGAAGATCATGGGGCTAGCAATGCCCCAATATATTGCTCACACTTGCAAGTCGCTTTGCTCTCGACTATGGTCGGAGATCGATATCATTCCTCTCGTTTTGCCAGAATCCAACCCGATAGATCATTTTAATCCACGTCAATCAGCTGCTTCTCGCGCATGGGATACCAAAACGCTTGATGAACAAGCAGAGTCAATGGCGCGAAAATCTATTAGGTTCGTGAAAGATCGGCGAAACGGTGGATCCTAAACGCTGATCTTTGCGCAGATTGTTTGGTCCGGAAAACATTCCCTTGCTGCAAGTTGGTTTGATGGGCCTCGTGGAGGTTGACACGGGTTTCCACGTGCAATTAACAAATCTTGAGGATTTCCAAAGGACGGTCTCTGAAAGGACTTGGTCTACAGTACTACATTATGCGGAGGATCTGAAGGAAAGAAATGTCAAGATTGCTTTCTTTAGCGCGACTCCGCAAGGTGGAGGTGTAGCTTTGATGCGACATGCCCTCGTGCGGTTTTCACATTCCTTGGGCACGGATATCAACTGGTGGGTCCGATATTTACTAGCAGATGCTTCCCTTCACCTTCACGAGGAGAGAAAGACTAATTTAGCTTGTCTTTTTTTGTTAATCTTTATCTAGGTATGTTCCGAAGCCACGACCAGGTGTCTTCCGAGTTACCAAGACCAATCATAATATCCTCCAAGGCATCGCTAGTCCCGAAGAGCGCTTGACCTCAGGAAACAAACAATTACTCGAGGATTGGATTCAGGAAAATGCGAAACGATACTGGGTCTGTTCAGGAGGCCCTCTTTGTAAACCCTCAGAGGGAGGCGCAGATATCGTGATCGTGGATGATCCTCAATTACCAGGACTGATCACGCTAGCAAAAGAGATGGCCCCAGAGCGGCCTGTCATTTTTCGAAGCCACATACAGATTCGAAGTGACTTAGTAGATAAACCTGGGACGCCACAGGCTGAAACTTGGAAGTTCCTTTGGAACCACGTCAAATTATCCGATTGCTATATCAGTCATCCAGTGAGTGCCTTTGTACCACAAGATGTTCCCCCAGAGATTGTTGGGTATATGCCAGCTTCGACCGACTGGTAAGTACGAAGTCATCTAGTAAGCTCCTTTTGTCCCGATAACGTTTCTTACACAGTACAGGCTTGATGGGTTGAACAAAAATATGCGAGATTGGGATGTGGCTCATTATGGCCGTATCTTCAATGCTGCATGTAAGAATGCAGATATGACCACTATCCAATACCCAGACGGTAAGACGACTGATAAGGCCATGGCATACGGATACATGTCGGTGATGTCCGGGCTGACGAGCTGACATCCTTTCACTATGTAGATCAATACATCGTGCAGATTGCGCGGTTCGACCCATCGAAAGGTATCTTCGATGTACTAGACGCATATGGAAAATTTCACGATCAGCTCACTCTTGAACGCCCTGATCTGACTCCCCCAAAGCTACTTATTGGCGGACATGGCTCAGTAGATGACCCCGATGGGGCTATTATCTACGATGAAGTGATCTATCACATCGCACATAGGATTCCACATCTCCGAGATCAGATCTGCGTCATGAGGCTAAAACCCTTGGATCAGGTTTTGAATGCACTCATGTCCAAAGCCACAATTGCCCTACAGCTGTCAACGCGTGAGGGATTCGAAGTGAAAGTCTCCGAAGCTATTCACAAGGGTAAGCCGGTCATTGCCACGCGCGCTGGTGGTATTCCACTTCAGATTGTTCATGGTAAAAATGGATTTCTCGTGGATGTTGGGGATTCTGATGCAGTCGCAAAACATCTATTTGACTTGTGGACGGATCAGGATCTCTATCGCCGCATGTCGGAATATGCACTAAATCATGTATATGATGAGGTGAGTACAGTGGGAAATGCCCTCAATTGGCTCTATCTTGCGTCAACATTATCCAAAGGCCAGTCCGTGCAACCTCACGGTCGATGGATTAACGATCTAGCATTCGAAGAGATCGGAGTTCCCATCGTGGAGGGTGAGCCACGACTGACTCGCGAGGTACAGGTCGAAAAGATGGGCTAATAGAATTCATGCATTGCTATTGATTTATTCATTTGTTCATGTCTTCTGAGTATTGGATTATGTTATTCGATGAATCTATCATTGGGATAAAATATTTGAGAATCATATCCACAGGAAGTAATATTGGTCCCAGGAAGGAGCACCATTCGGAATTTGATAAAAGAAAAGGGTATCATTCATGATAAATCAAAACAAGACAAGAAAACTCAAAAGCAGAATGGCTTAGAAATGTAGAATACCAGACCTTACGGTCTCCCAACAGCGCGATACCGTTCCCTCGCCAATCCACCTTCCGCCCCCTCAACGCCATATCCCTCGCCAACTTCACCAACAATCCGAGCAGGCTTCCCACCAACTACACACCAACTCGGCACAACCATTCCAGGCGGTACGACCGCTCCATCAAGCACGACAGAGAAATCTTTTATGATAGCCATACTTCCAATCGTAGCCCGAGCTCCAACATGAACATGATTCCCTAACGACGCAGCCTCCACAACAGCTGACTCGCCGACGAAAACATGATCTCCTATCTTCAGAGGATAGAAAGAGTGTACACCGCGGTGCAGCCTGCTTGGTGGTCGTAAAATCGCACACTTCGAGATATAGCTGTACCGGCCGACGGTGATTGCGACACTCGGGGCGTTGGATGGTGGAGGGGGGTTGTTTGGATCTGTCGAGGCTGCGATGGCTGGGACTCGGTAGAGGTCTCCTCTTATAACAGCCTCGGCTTGAATAACAGTCTTTCCACCCAATATAATGTGTTGTGTACCGTGGATTTGAGACCGGCGCGAAATCTTGTTTCCCGTGTCCTGTTGCGCGCGTTAGTTGGAGTTCATATCTTGGTACCGATTGACTAAGCTCGGTCCTCAGTTGATTAGGGTGTATAGTATGGTATCAATGACGTACGGTCTCGATGTATTCGCCCTTCGCCGCTTTGGGGGGCATGATGAATCAACTGTGGTCTTGTAGCTGTTGTCGGTCTTGCGATGTTGATGACGATGGCAGAATAGTAAAGGCGGTCAGTTGGGAGCTCCGCGATCTATACGCAAGACGAGTTGATGAAACAACAATGTTAAAAGGGGGTTTCATCTTTGAAATACAGGTAATTGATAATTATAAGTCCTGGTTCAGTTCAGTTAGAGCTCGGCTTCATTTCCCCCAATATTGGGTCAACCTTGAGCTAGCAGTTACTGGACCGTTACCATTTCGGTCCATTAGGCTTTTTTTTTAATGGGGCTAGTCCAAACCACCAAGTTAACAGATGAGTATCATCATCCTATGCATCTACAAGTTTTCCAGACCGCTTATACCTTCGACAAAATACAATCGCTACCAAATACAAATGGGGACGAATATTTTGAGAAAATTCAAATTTGAACTATATACTACAGCTACAAAGCCTTTGACATTAAAAGCACAATTTCTGGATATCCTGGAGCACAAAGCAGTCCCCCGAAAACAAAACCAAAACGTAAAGCATAGCCACCCACAAGGAATGCCTGACATTAGACCCCGTCTAGACCTCGTAGAATGGGCCGTGACTGGTGTATATTTTAGTCGACTCGACGAGTCGCTTATTGCTTGAAGGTGTAGTCTCCATCCCAGTGAAGCTTGAGAGCTGCAGTAGAAAAGTATCGTTAGTATTAAATCGTAATAACCAAATATAGAAGAGAACTTACTCATAGGGAAGGGGAAGTACGAGGTACCATCCTGGCGAAGGTAGACGTAGTAGCCGCCATCCTGGCGGATCTTCTGCAGCTGGCCCTGAGCACCAGGGGCACGGCGGAGGTTCTCCAGACGGCCGACAACGCGGAGCATAGCAACAAGGGCGATCTTGGTGATCTCCTTGCCGAGACCGGTGTTGGATCCCTGTCCGTGGTTGAGGTAGGAGTCAATGGAACGGTCGAGCTTAACCTCGTTGGGCTCAGGGAAGATGCTAGGATCGTGGTTGGCTTGGACGAAGGAGGCGAAGACCTCCTGACCAGCCTGGATCTCAATGGTCTTGCCGTCCTCCTGGACGGTCATGTCGCGCTCGGCCTGGCGGTAAGCACCGAAGGTACCGTTGATGCGAATGGCCTCCAGGCAGTAACGGAAGAGTTTCTCATCATTCTCCTTTGAATCTTCCTTGGCAAGACGGTTGATCTCAGCCAGGTGCTGCTTGCCTTCACCAGTGTAGTACTCAATGACCTGAGTGAAGACCTGGCCCTGGTTGGGAACCATGCCGACGATAGTCGGGATGATCTGAGACCAAGTAATCTGCTTGGAGTTGAGACCAGACTCCTCAAGGCGGCGGAGAGCGCTGGTTCCGTATTCGCGGAGAGCATTGTCGTGAGGACGGAAGCTGTCCATGAGGCCAGAAAGCAGTCCACTGTTGGTATCAGCCTTGACGGTGGCATCAACAACCTGGCCGAGCTGCTGAGCAACGGCGGAGGCGGCACGGTTCAGCGAGTAAGACTTGGGAGCGTCGACATCGAAGAACAGAGCGGAGAAGATGGTAGTCAGGATCATGTACATCTCGTGCTCGGTGAAAAGACCAGAGGGATTCTCGTTGGTCTTCAGAGGAAGGCCGAAGAGAGTCGAAGCGAAGTGGACATGAGCCAGGTTGCCGACATCACGGGTAATGTCAACCTGGTTGATGTTGGCCAGCTTGGCTCCCTTCTCGGAGATAAGACGGGTGGTAACATCCTCGTAGAACTTCTTCACCAGACCAGGGAACTCCTCAGTACTGAAGGCCTGACCCATGGCTTGCTGCTGCTTAGCATCGAAGTCACCCTTGCCGAAGAGCTCTTGCATAGAGCTGCTCCAGGAGGCAGTGAAGTCCTTGGGGTTGTCGAGAACCAGCTTGACGTTCTGGTGAGAAGTCAAGTTGGCGCGGCTGGGCAGGAAGGAGGGTTTCTCATAAGAGTAGTCCTGCTCACGGCCCAGGTCCTTCATGATAACCCGGTTCTCGCTAGGGATGGTCATGGGGTAGTGGGCATAGATCGAGTCGGGTCTGTAGTAGTTGGGGAAAGCACGAGTAGCCAACTTGTAGAAGACGCAACCCTGGTTGATGTTCAGGTCGTAGCGGCACTCGTTGTAACCCCAGTTGGTCAGGTTGCGGGGGTTGTAGTCAACGGTGTAATGACGATCACCACGGACCAGAGCGACGGCATCGGACAGGACAGCACGGGAGATAGTATAAGTGGGAGCAATACCAACACCAGGGACCATAGGCTCCTTTGCCTCCTCGGAAACAATACCGGGGTACAGCTCAACGTTGTCGGGGTGATCATACAGGTGACGAAGGGTGTTGGCAATCTCCGGGTCGGAGTTGATTTCCTCGAAAGTGTCGTAGGTCTTCAGGCCGAAGTGCTTACGGAACTCGTTGAGGGATCCGACGTGCCATCTGCGAGCAGCCTCCATACCAAGGATCTCAATTGAACGGAGGGCCTTGGGGACGTTGCGAGGACCGAAGGAGCTGGCAACATCTTCAGTGGCGTGGCTCAGGATTTGGACAAGCTCCTCGTCCTTGAAGTAGCCATTCTCCTGACGCTTCAGGTGGGCGAAGGTACGCTTGGAGGGATCGGCTTCGAGGAGCGAGTCGACCTTCTTCATACCCATAAGAAGCTCGTGCATGCTGACGTCCTCAGCGGGCTTGCCCATGAGATCAAAGTAGACTTGCTCGATCCACTTCTCATCACCCTGACTGATAGCCGAGTGCCAGCGGTAGGCCAGGTTGAACTCGACAGAGCACTGGTTACCGAGACCGGAGGGAGTGGCTCCGGCCTTCTCCATCTGGGCGCGAGGGTCAAGGCACCAAGTAGAGTTGGTGCGGTTCAGGTTGACAATGGTGCGCAGGTAGTCATACAGCGTAATGTTGATGTACAGGCCGCAAGTGATCAGACGACCAGTCTGGAACAGGTCCTCATCGCGCTTGGCCCAAGCCTTCTTGGTGTCCTCCTCGTTCAAGTGAGGAGAGGGCTTGGGGAACCGGTTGTTTTCGTTGATCTCAGCCAACTGCTCGACAACATGGTTGTGGAAACGGTTCAGCATAACAAGCAAGACACCGCAGGCGGCAGGAAGGGCTTGCAGACGACCCTCAGAGAAACAATCAGGCTTCAGCTTTCCGTCCTGGTGGGAACGGATCATGTCCTGCTGCTCCTTAACATCACCATAAAGAATGGAAAGATCGAGATAAGCAGAGGTCTTGTTCAAGTGCTGTTGACGGTAGTCGGTCTGGAAGATATCTGTATTTTATATTAGAGCCCACTTCCTTGACTTCGTTCCCTGATGAGAACTTACCGTGAATGATCAGGGAGGCCCAGTCAAAGAAGACACTGGAAACCTTGTTGGGGTGAGGAGTGAACTCCTGGCGAGCGAACAGGGAGTCGAAAATTAGACCAGGGTCAGGCAGACCACTTGGCTGAATAGTAAGAGGAGGAATGGTACGGCAGTAGGGGGTGTTGGCCGCGCCTAATGAGGGCTGGGTAGGGTTGTTGTTAGATCCGTCTGCGGAACGATACTTGTAATCATCACCCATGAAGCTACCAATGGTGTCAGTAATCAGGCGAAAAATTGGTATATTTGTGAGATCCAAAAACTCACGAGAGAGGAGGGTGTGGCAATGAGTTCCACAGCTCGTCCAAGAACTGGTTTGTAAGTTCAGTGCGGTTCTTGGAGTGACCGGGCATATCGGCAACAAGCTGTGGTAGATAGTGTCAGTCTGCGTTCTGCCGCGAATAGATGTAATCCATTCCAAATGGCATTTTACGCATCAGGGGTGATTAATTAAATTACTTACCTGAATAATGCGCTCCATCAGGTAGGTCTTGTCGTCAATCAATTCACCAGAGGCCTTGTTCTTGATCAGGTCCTTGACAGTGTTGAGATCACGGAAACCAAGCGACTTGATGTCATTGAACAAACCGGAGGACTGGTCATGCTTCAGATAAGTCCCATCACCGGTCTGGTTGGGCAGGGGCTCGCGAGAAGCGTGAATAGCCTGCGCATACTTCTCGAAAACAGCGACGACCTCGTCGCGGCTCACTGCACGGCTCTCCTCATTTGAAGAAGATTTCCGGGGAGCAGCAGACTTGGAGAAGCGCTTGCTGTTGCTCTCCTTGCTCTCCTTGCTCTCCTTGTTGCTCTTAGGCTCAGCATCGCCATTGGCGTCCTTGTTCCGCTTGAACTGCGTGGAGAATCTCCGCAGCATCGACATGGTGACGAAAGTCCTAGGAAATTGAGAGACCTAGTCACTATGTAGAAACCCTGTGGAATTGATATAAAAAAAGAGGAAAACACAGAGTATTAAGGTGGCTACCTCAGGCCAGATTAGATCAGGGGAGAAAAGAAAAAAAAAAGACGCGGGTGTAGCTGCGCGTGCAACCTGGATTTAAAAACGAGCTGTGCGGGAGACTCAGATGAGGACCAGCTGCAAGACTGTGGAGCATCCACAGTGGCGGATTTGTTATCACCAATAGTTGATTGACTGTGAGGACCAGATCTCATTAGAAATGGTTAGACCAGCTTGATACTAGCCTCGATTTTCCCCGAGCCTGTGGCTCAGGACGAACAATTCGCTACCAATCAGCATAGTAGCCCCGCGTGGAACAAGGACCGGTGGGCCAGATTTGAGCGCGGATCCCTCCAAAAAAGCATGGCTTGCCTCGATGACGAACCACCGAACTACCCTAGAGTAAGTAAATGATCATCATGCAGACTGGGTGGAGTGGAGAGCTTTGTTGCTCGGGAAAGGGGGTGGGCCAAGCAATTGCGCACGGCACGTCACCCGGGCCAGCAGTAATCGCAGCATGAGCAGTACTCCATACGGAGTATGTGTACGCTATGTACAGTACTTGTAGTATGAAAGAACGGAGCTGGACCCCAGTCGCCTCCTCAACCATGATCGTCATACGATGGCTGGGATATTCCTGGCGATAGGGTAGCATTTATTGCACAGCACATAGTATATATCAAGTAAACAAGTTCAGGTACCACACCAGGCGCGTATCGACGTCACGGGTTTGTTTTACTGAGCCCCTTGCCCTGCATCCGAGAACTCGGTCATGAGTCGAGATTGACAAACATTTGAAAAAAAGTGGATGTGATTGATGTCAAGGGGCAGTAGCGGTGTACACATACACTCCGTACTATGTACGGAGTACAGTACGAGGGAACCGAATCTCGGGAAGTGACTTGGCTCCACATGGTAGGTACCCCTCTGTACTCCGTACGGAGTAGGCGATCGAGAGATCCAGTCATCCAGCCAGATGGGGCACGATGGATCGTGGCAGCACGCAGTGTGGGTCTGAGAGGGGCGATTGATTCTGGCTCTTGACTTTTCGATAGGCAAGCAGTGGCTGGCTGTGACGATCGCCGGAGCAACCGGTGATGGACGAGTGGAAGTGAGAGGGGCTGTCATACCCACCACAATATAGCTGTGGACCTAATCCTACTGTGTACGAAGTACAGTGTACAGTATTGTCATCCAGCATCTCATCCAGAATACGACGCAAGGGAGTGTGTATTGTATTGTATAGTGTTCAAAGTGATCAATAAAGAAGAAGAAGAGGAGGAGGAGGAGGAGGAGGAGGAGGAGGAGGGGGAAGAGTGCAAGTTCCCCTTTTGGCCCGCTGCATACAAACTTCCGCAAACTTCGGATCGGCAAAAGACCCACCAGTTCGATTTCGCTAGTCGCTCCTTTTTTTTTCCTTTTCTTTTTCTTTTCTTTTTCTTTTTGTTTTCTTTTGTTTTTCTTCCCATTTGAACCTGCTTTGTTGATTATCTGATTGGATTATCCACCTGCCAGTCATTGTCTCGAAGTAATTCATTCAAATCTGATCTATCGTGTATTATGTATGTAGTGTATGTATGTATGTACACAGAACATACGAAGTATAGTACAATGTATTATTTTATACGGAGTACATAAGTACCACAGTAATACTGTATTTCCCCCCACCTTGTTCAGGGTCCCTCGCATGCATGGAGACAGAATGGATACATTGGTGCATGATCATGATCCTCGTGGGTAAGGATTAGAACATTCCATCCCCATCTCCATATCTATTCCAATTCAATCTCGAAAGCAAATCTGAGAATGATATCAATTGAAGCTGTCAACCACGGAACACCCTAGTGTGGCATTTCTGGGGGGACCGCGGGCACTCCCGCTGATGCGTCATCAACCAAACAACCTCTTGATACAATACTGTACCATACCAAAAATAATCCTCCTCCTTTTACGGAGTATACATAACATAAAAGGTAAATTAGTGAGCACTATTGTTGACCTGCAGAAATGACATGGAATATCCCATCTCGCCCATGTGAACGAGGATCGTGCATTATTTCTCCCTCAGCCTGATCCTGATCCTGATCATGATCAGCCTGGAAAGGAGCAAAGAGAGGAAGAACTATCAAATCCGGACCTGAAATCAGGTTCCACCACCAAAGATTAGAGGCGATGTGAGAGAAAGAAAAGTCGAACGGTGCTTCCCAGCCTTGTGTTCCCTACTGCATCAATCTCTGAGAGAAAGTTTCGGACCGTGTCAGACTCAAAACTGTGACTATGAATCTTCAGCCGACAAAACACTGGATGTGGATCTCCGACGTGAAGACATTTGACAGACCGGGCTGAGAGGGGCGAGTAGTCCGTCTTAGTGCGATTAGCGCTTGCCACTAGTAAATAGTCTCGATCCACGGCCGAACTGGATGTCACACCCTCCTTGGTCAAAGCCCGTGCTGGCGGAGGCGACGTGGGGAATGATCAGCGGTAATGTCCCGAGCCCATGAACAGCTCTGTCAGACATGGGTGATTTCATAGGTTCAGCTGGGAATGAGTCTCCAGTTTTGGCGTCGTCCAAGAGGAGAAACTCGGACCTGCTGAAGTTCTTGTGCTCGAAAAATCAAAACTCTTCTCCACCGGGCTTGTGGCCCTCGTGTCAAGTGAAAGTTTGGCGAGTCAAGGTCAGCCTGGATGGAAATGTCAAAACAATCCAAGATTCGAATCTCTACGATTGGCCGGGATGCATCCCCGTTGGAATGTGAAAGTTTGATAGAGCTCAGGTTGTGCGACCTCATACAGTATGTACGTACAGTAGAAGGAAGCAGGATTTACGGAGTACCAAGTACGAAGCATGGAGTATCTGAATCCCATACAGGAAGTACTCACCCCCTTTCAAGCATGTACTCCACCCTACCTTATTGCCGGTACAGCACTTCAATGGTACCCAGTCGATTGTAGGGTACGACTCCTTTAATCATGGAGATATAGCCAGATCGCGACTGGCGGGAAGATCCTTTTGGTCCCACCATCTTTTTTCTCATTCTCTTGGACTGAGCTTGACGTAACTTGCAGCGATCGTCTCCGTGCGTCTCCCTTTTAGGGTCTTCCCAATTAGCCTGCTTCATCTCCAATTCCACCCTCCCCCTTCCCTGATTCGTCGCCTCCGCTGCAACACGTCGTACCGTGCAGCAATCAACCTTGTTCTTTTTGATTTTTCTTTCTTTCTTCCGTCTTGCCTTCGGTCCATGTATATACTTAGGTGTATCCCCCTTGGAGGCCTGAGGTGACTGTTTTCAAACCCCTAATTGTGCCTCCTCGAATAACTATGGCGCAACCGCAACCGCATCACGTCGCCGTTTCGCAGAATCCAAAGCAGTTCGTGCTCTGCTTTGACGGTACTGGTAATAAATTCGCCGGCGATGATTCCGATAGCAATGTGTTGAAGATCTTTCGCGTATGTAAACAGACCGAGGCGCATGGGACGCGACTAATATGAATGTATACAGATGTTGGATCGTAGCCAGAGCCACCAATACCATTACTATCAACCCGGTATTGGTACTTATGTGACCAGCAAGTCTTTGTCCAGCCATGGCAGAATCCAGCGCATCAAGTCTTGGTACCAAAAGGCCAAAGATTCTGCCATTGGTTCCTCTTTTGATGAGCACGTTATGGGCGGTTACAAGTTCTTAATGCGATACTATTCTCCCGGCGACGAGATCTTCTTTATCGGCTTTAGTCGCGGTGCTTATATCGCCCGATTCCTCGCTGAAATGCTGGACTACATTGGTCTGCTCGAAGCTGGTAACGAAGAGCTTATTCGATTCGCCTGGAAAACATTTGCCAAATGGCAACAGCGTGCTGGAGATACCGAGGATGAACAGGCAGAGAAGAGGAGGCTTTTCGAATACATGAAAGCCTTCCGCGAAACTTTCAGTCGTCCGATTTCCCGAATCCGCTTCATGGGTCTTTTCGATACTGTGAACAGTGTGCCACGTTTTGAGAATGCCTGGATGCAGCGCAGCAAGTTCCCCTATACTGCGCGCAGTTCTGCTCGAGTTATTCGACACGCTGTTGGTATCGATGAGCGTCGCGCAAAGTTCCGTCAAGATTTGATCTCGGGGGCTCGTCCAAAGGACCATAGACACAAGCGTCATCGTCATCACTTTGGCAGTCGTTTAGAGCAACATCTTCACAATCGCCATGAAGATGCCGCGCACCATTTTCATCTCCGTCACCAACATCAAAACTCCAATGCCAATGCCAATGCGAACTCCGAGGCAGTTCCCGCAATACGACTGGACGATGGCAGTAACAATACACCCACTGAGCTGAATGCCCCAGCTACCCCTGCAGAAACACCTGGGTTCCAGGCTCCAAGCTGGGGCCCCGGGCCAGGCGAGACTTATTATCACACTGCACACTCATCCCATGCTGGAAGTGAAGCCAACCATGGTCCAAAGCACGAGCGGTATCGCGCCCCCTCTCCTCGACGTAATAGTCTGGCTGTCCCCAAGCCGAACCAGTCGACCGAGGACGTGACATCCGTACGCAGCGGACAATCCGGCCTCTCAATCGCAGTGCCTAGCCACGACGGTGACTATGACAGTGACGAAGACGAACAGGACATCCACGAGGTCTGGTTCCCTGGCTGCCACGCCGACATTGGTGGAGGTTGGGGGTTAGATCCCTCCGAGGATGGATGGGCACTGAGCCATAATCCTCTGGTTTGGATGGTGCAGGAAGCTCACAAAGCTGGTCTGGAACTTGATGAGCGCAAGATGAAGCATTTCCAGTGTCTGGAAGAATATGAAGGTGATTACAGTCCCATTCGCGCTTCCATCGCCGCTCGTCGCCCCAGTCAAGTTCCACAAGAACAAGACAACCCTGATGCCTACCGCGAGAAGCCCGATGACAAACAGCGGTCTGCCTCCAGTCGCGATTTCTGGCATGCCCTGCATGCCTCCAGCACCAAGGGCGTTCTGCATGACTGCCTGGAGTTCAACCAAGGTCTTCCAGCCACATCAGTCCTCTCTTGGCGCCTCATGGAATGGTTGCCATTCCGCCGAATGGACCTTCAGGCTGATGGGTCCTGGAAGCCTATTTGCTGGCCACTCCCACGAGGTGAAGTCCGTGATGTCCCTCTTGACGCAGAGATCCACGTTTCTGCTATCCGTCGTATGCAGCACAATCCCAAGTACCGCCCTGGCAATGTGATTGTCGGCGGCGGTGGCCGTGGCATGCGTATCGCGCCAGAGGAGCTTGGCATGGGTAACTGGGAAGTTCTCCGTGATGAGGGAGATTACGTGCGCGAGACGTACGTGCGAAAGGATCAGGCAAGCAAGTGCAGAGAAAAGCTTGCCCACAGGCAATAAGGTAGCTCTATGCCTCTATTCACCTTTTTTCTTGCTTCTCTTGCACATGCAGTGTCGATCCGATCGTATTTCCTCATTCTTGGACTCCCTCGCCCTGCTTCACTTTTCCCATTACTATCTAATTCCTTATACCACTCCCTAGTATATACCAACTACTTACTAAACCTAGTACCCTAGTCTTATGTATCAAGTGCAATGTACCATCTTCAAGCTGATCAATCTGCAAAATGCCTGGGCTCATCTAGAGCTGTCTAGAATGCTGTAGCCCAGATCGAAATCGTAGCGGATCCTTACTTGATATAGACGAATCAGGGTCTGACGTACATACAACGTTGGTTCCACTGCAACCAGGACGTTGAAGATGACAAGACTGTTGAATTGAAATCAAATCTCAATCTAAATGATATTGAGGGTGCCACTAGCAGCTAAATCATAGGTAATTTTCGCATGCATATGCACTTTCTAGAAACCTTGTATACTTCGTAGTTAACTACTCACTAGTAATGCTAGTAATTGGACAAGGATAGGTTTACTTAGGTGTTTATTGGCGTAGTCGTCATAAGCTGTCGTGATACGAGCATGTGAATCGTATTAACTTAGTAGTTGACATCAAATTGAAATGTATTTATAGTAGGTCTATTCTATTTGAAGTTTGAACGAGCCAGTGATGGGGTTTTCCGAGGTCCACGGGTCAAGAGTTCATGTTTTCATTCGTGACCCATGGATGAGTATGGATACTATCCCACTACTGATGACAGATCAATATGTACTAATAGTCTTGTTATACTTAACTTTAAATTCCGGAGTAATTTATCTGCTCTATGAAATCCGTCAGTGACTATTAGTGAAGCGAAGATGACAAACAATTAGCTTAATGAGAACACTCTTGAACTCTTGATGCCCTGACTCTGGACTATAAAATATCAGATGCTTTCAAGTTATTTCAAGGAAAGGGAAATCTCACGATCACATGAACCCACTCGTATTTGATAATTTTTCAATAATTTGATAGGATCATACGTAAGAGTCCACAGTCTGCAGTGCTCAACTTCTATAACTTTAGCCAGGCGCTCTCCTCAACATTGCTTTGCTGGGAAAGGTTAATCAGAGCATCAAACATGATTCTACCAGCCTGTCCGTATTTTATTGCAAAATATAGGATGGTCACTTGTGAGATCTCGAAGTGAATGTCATCTTTGTTGGCTGCGAGCCTGAACTAGGGCTACTTGGTAGATTTCCATTCCTCCGCTGCCCAACAACATGCTCTACTAGCTGACCATGATGTATTGGCAATGAATATTCTGAATAAATAGTTGCGTATAGAGTATATTTATAAAAAAAAAATTCAATCAATTTAACCCATATTCATATATCTATACTATACTCTACTATACCAGGGTATACCAATTTCTATGCAAGCCTTGCAGATGCGATTGATCTGCACGGGGCCTGGACCCGCGCCCTTTTCGCCGCATCTTTTTCTTCGTTTGTTCCACTTCGCTTTTTCTCTCTTCTTCTTTTCTCCAAACTCTGTCAAACTTCCATCTCTAAAGCCTGGCCGGTCCACGGTTTACAAGTTTATCTTTTTACTATTTCTGTTTTTCGCGCTTTGCCTTTTTTTCCACCATGCGCCCGGCGTAACCTATCTCCACCCTTATTCGCCTCTCTCCCCCCTCCCCCTACTCTCTATCTCGAGCCTCAATACTGCCTTCCCACCAACCCCCTTTTCTCTGTCGATCACTCTGGATCGCAGAGATGGGAGAGTCGCAGTCACAGCGACCTGAGAACAGGCGTTCTCCTCCGCCCAACACCTATGATGTCTCCTCCATGACTGGGCCCAGTACCGGGGCTGTTCCGGAACGGGTAGGAAAGGAGGACGTCATGATCAATTTGTCGCTCTCCCCCGAACCACAGGCACCCCCTCGGACCCGATCCCCTTTAGCCCGATCGCATTCACGTTCACGATCACTGGTGGGAATCCCCGGCATGCCATCTATGACGCGCGCCTACTCGTCCCCGGGGCTGGACTCTCGAGGTCGATATATCTTCATCAATGGCCGCGGCATGCCTACAAACTCTCCCGCCGATAGCACCAAACGACCCATACCTTTGCAGATGCGCGCGGACGATCATATCGAGACCCGACTGGGGTCGCTCAATATTTCCGAGACAATCTCTGAGAATGCGGAGCTTGACACAACTCCTAAATCACCCTCTTCTCATGCTAGCGGCTCTCCGGTCCTCATGCCGCAGACATTCCCCCGCATGAGCCGTATGCGCTCGACATCGCCCCTCCATTTCCAGCACCCCATGAACAGCCCATCCCCGATTCACACGTCGCCTATGCTCGGCGGAAAGTACAACGAGTCCTATCCCATTCATTCATCCTCATCCACTTCCTCTGTACCCTCAACTCCTTCCAGCATACGCTCCCGAAGCCCGAGCATTTCGTCTCTCGAAACCATTCCCGACATTCCTGATGCAGAAGCAGAGGCTCTTGAGGATGATGGTCGCATTGCGGAGCTTAAAGCCGCTGCCGATGCTGCTGATGTAGCGAGCAACACCAATCGGCGGCGTGGTATTTCCGATACCTCATCTCCATCCAGCTCTTTTGGCGTGGTCCGAGGTGGTTCTAGCGCATACGCCCCTCGAAGCGATAAGCGAAAACGATGGAGTGTCTGTGGTGCTGAGCGCCGCCAGGACCTTGATTTGGAGACTATATGGGAAGACTGAAATCGGACCGATCAAACTGCATCTGCTTTACTATCTGTGCCTCTCGGCATTTTATCCTACTCCGACACAAGGTCTAGTCATCGGCCTAGCTCCTCGCTATGAACTTTCATCATTCGGAATGCCCAATTTTCGTACATAGAGTTGATCTCTCACGAAGTACGGGCTCCCTCGATCACCCAAATTGGTCTTACGCCGTCTTCGACCATGTCGACTCAATTTTTTTCTCTCCGTCTCGCCATTCAGCTGACTCGTACATATCTATTCTACCGACATCCATCCTCGGAAAGCGATAACATCACATCCTGGAGTTTTCTCATGGCGGCGCACCTCTCTGTCTTCTCATTTTACCAAATGACAGGGGGATAAATGAGTCGTCGGCCCACGGCTCGACATCTCATATTTTATGCTGGGCATAGCTATTCTTTTTTTTTTTTCTTTTCTGGAGGTTCTATTGTCTTTTCTTCCCTGATTTTCTTCTTCTTCTTCTTATTTTCTGTGTCCTTTTCGTTGCGCCAGATACCATCCAGTGCAGTTCACTCACTGGTCTTTGCTTTTCAAGTACCTGGTAGATGCCAGGTGCATCTTTGAGTTCAAATTATATGTCTTTCACACACCGTGAATATTGCTTCAAGTGAAACTGCGTAGACCTTTTGCGTAATCCAGACCATCCTGCATATCCTCAAAATATCCCGTTAATTTTTCAAAAAAGTCCACGCGAACCAGCCGCGCCTAAGCGTTTCCCATAGATCCACCGACAGCCAATCAACCCGCGCACAAGCATCCCCCCGCCTTGAATCAAAAGACATCAATCGAGTCGGTTTTCTTCCATTTCTTCTGTCGCAACTACTCATGTCCAAAGCTGGCATTAGCAAATACATTCGTGGCATTCCAAATCAGCTTATCAGATCTTTTTGTCGTTCTCGAGCAATGGAGTCGAAACCTCGCATTGGAATTGTGGGCTCGGGAATCTCTGGTTTACGCTGTGCTGATATTCTCATTCAAAACGGGGCCAGAGTAACTATTCTAGAAGCGCGGGATCGCATTGGTGGCCGGGTATGCTTATCTTGCACTACTTTGTACCTTGAACGCTTGCTGGGGCTCGGGCTGTGATGTTTTTTGGAGTGTTAATGGGGTTGAGCTAAGATTTTTCTTCACGTCTCTAGGTGCATCAAAATGAATTGGAGGGCCATCTGATAGATTTGTATGTATAAATGGCTCATCCAGTTGATCACATTTTCGGCTCACCCCTTATGATATCCGGGTATACTAATATAGTAATACAGGGGCCCTAATTGGATCCATGGGACTGGGGAGAATCCCATCTCGTCCATTGCCGAAGAAACTGAGACTGTAGCCCACGACCCAGAAGGGAAGAATCTATCCATATCCTGTGATGGAAAACTCATTGATGAAGCAAAAGCCACGAAAGCAGCAGAATTTATCTGGACGATCATCGACGAAGCTTTCGAGTATAGCAATCAGCATTGTGCCAGTATTCCACCAGAAAAAAGTCTGTATGACTTCATCCGAGAGAAGTTAGAAAAGACCGATTTCTCCGAGGAAGAGAAACAGCTCTGCTTGGATTCTTGCAAGCTATGGGGTGCTTATGTTGGGGATTCTATCGAGAGACAAAGTCTCAAATTTTTCCGACTAGAAGAATGCATCGATGGGAGTAGGTAACTTCTATCTACTAAGGGCACTGAACGTTTATCATCTGACGACCCTTTCCAGATAATTACTTTGTGGCCTCGACTTATCGACGCATATTACAACATGTCGCAGCAAGAGCGCTGGCCCAAGCAGATATCTGCTTCAATCAACATGTCATCAAAATCGACACACCACTTGGAAATGAAGGGGACTCGTGTCAACATCAAGTCAGCGTAACCACTGCTTCAGGTGAAACATACAGCTTCGATCAAATAGTCGTCACCTGCCCACTCGGCTGGCTGAAACGCAATACAGAAGCCTTCAACCCACAACTCCCGAGTCGGCTTCTCCAAGCCATTGATAATATCTCCTATGGCCGGTTAGAGAAGATATATGTGAAATTTCCCGAGGCATTTTGGCAGAGCCAGTCAAAAGAAAACACCCCTTCCAGCAGTACTCAAGACGACCAAACCACCAATCCCGTTTTCGTGCAATTTCTCGAACCAACCTATACATCCCATCCGCAAAATATCGAATGGAACCAAGAGTGTCTCTCATTAGCCAACCTCCCAAGCCCATGTAACCACCCAACACTCCTATTCTACACGTACGGAGTCTGCGGTACAAACATAGTGAATCAAATAGCCGGGCTGGACGAATCATCCGCAGAATACAAACAAATCCTTACAGAAATCCTAGAACCTTTCTACTCGAAACTCCCCGGCTACGATCGATCTTCGCCATCCTGCAAACCAACCTCAATCCTAGCAACGCGCTGGCAACTAGACCCATATGCGGGTAATGGGTCATATTGCAATTTCCAGGTTGGATTGGAAGCCGGTGATAAAGATATCGAGGCTTTGCGCTCGGGGGTTGGACTTAGTCTTGAGCGTGGGATTTGGTTTGCGGGCGAACATACGGCGCCGTTTGTGGCGTTGGGTACTACTACTGGTGCTTATTGGAGTGGGGAGAGGGCTGCTGTTCAGGTTTGTGAAAGGGTTGGATTGGGGAGTGTTGGTGTTGGGATTGCAAGGGATGATTCATTGCCTTCTGCTGGTGGGAAGTGACTGATTAAAGGACCTCCTCCCTTTGGGATGCACTTTTGCATTTTTTGAATATAGGGTTTCAACTCTACCAAGGTTGGTATGGTTGATTGACATTCATCTTGTCTGTTTCCAATATCTTGCATAGCCCATTTGGGCTCAACCGTGACAGATGACATCTCATTGCATACTTGGCAGTCCTGTTGATTCAAAATATTGCATTCACTGGATCATTATATTGCAGACTACAATTCACGAAAGACTTTCAAGATTCATGCTCTATTTCCAGAATTCTTATATTCACTTTCAGGCTCGAAATTCAATCAGATGGTCGTTAGGGTTTCATTCCAGGATTAGTTGATCTATGCCGGGAGACATTCCCGTCGTCCAGTCCTCAACAGCATTCTGCTTATCGCCAATTCAAAAGGCCCTTGTTGCGGGTACTTCACACAAACCAAACAGATAGGTCCAAATATTTCGTATAAGAAAAAGGCAAGCCAAAAATCTGCGAGGGCCAAAGGACGTCGTAGAAACAGGGGATCATGTAGTTCACGTGACAGATGTGGCGAAGACCGCTTACAAGCTCACATCGCGAATCAAGAGGGAGAAAAAAGAAAACAGGACCAATACATAAAGGCTGAACAAAGGAAAACGACAAGACAATAAAAAATTATTCTCGAAAGGTATCGACCAACGACTTTGATATGTACCGGTGTCCGGTCATTGGATTTGTCAAGGGCTATCTCCATGCCCCTTGACTGAGGGACAGGAGACCCTGGACACAGTCTAGGTCATCCTCTTGACTGCCCCCGGAATTCCCTCCCATAAAGCTCGAGACATCTGCGCTTAACTCTGTCGGGGCCTTGGCTTGAGTGCCAGATGCATATGGTCTATTGCGCTTGCCCCCGTTAGGCATAATGCCCAGTCCCCGGTTACGGTTTGCTTCCCGCAAGGCCGGACGCTGTACCTGAGAAGCTGGACGCCGACGAATAGGTGTTGCTCGTGTACCTGGAAGCCAATTCTCTTTGTCAGAGTCACCAGCATCTATGTCCAGGTCTTGTTTGCCGGACTGCGTCAGTCGCTTGGATGGCTTGGAAGATTGGTTTAATGAGCGGTTCCGCTCGGTCTCTAATCTTCCCAAGGAAGAAACTGTCCGTGACAGTTTCCGCCTTTTCTCTCCCATGGCTTGTGAAATAGGTGTGCGGCTTGCATCGGCATGGACTGAAACAAAGCTCTGTCTCCCTGACATACTTCGGGACAATGTGCGGTTAGATCGGGATTGAAAGAGGCTAGGAGAGGCATTGGGAGCGGTTTGAGAGCTATTCGGAGTTGATAAGGCACTTCGTGCGTCTGTGTCGAAGAATGATTCCCAGTTACGAGGATCGCGAGATCGGCCAAAGCTTCGATCTTTCTCGGTCGTGCCCGCCCGCGGGGTGGCCGGGAAGATTGCACTGCTACTTCGACGAAGGCCGGAAAGTTTTGTGCGGCGCACAGAAAACATCGCTGCTCGGTTCTTGGAGGGCGATGGCTCATTTTCTGCACGGATTACAGCCTTGCCATCCGACGACATGGCAATACGCAATGCGTTTCGGCTCTTGGGCGGCGATGGTGTCATCTCATCCTCTTTTCTAACCATGGCCTCACCATCAAATGATAATGATAGCCGCAATGAAGGAGGCGACTTGACTGGCGTGGTGTTCGCATCCACCGCTGACTGCTTCCCACTATTTTCCTCTCGAAGTTCGGACAGCGAGCGTTTCCGCTTTGGTGCTGACAACAGCAAGGCCTCTTCTTCAATGCACTGCTCGTTCATACTTCGTCCTGAATCTGGCCCGTGAAACTCCTCTTGTGTGGTCGGCGGGGTATCCTCCACAACCTCTGTTGCCACGCTTGTTTGTGTGCTGTGCGGCGGTAATTCCGGTTCTTCCTTGTCACCAGTTACTGGGTCTGATGGATCAGATAACTGCAACAACTGACCACCCCATGATTTCGGTCGTGATTCTTCGGGTCGGTCCTGATTTTCTGTCTGCTCCGCCCCACTTGAGAACCCTAGCTCCCCGGACGCGTTATCATCACTAGGCAAAAGTCCCGACGAGTCGGACATGCTTGATCGTGGCGCGAGAAGCTCGTGTGGTTGTAACGGTTTCGATTTACGGCGGTCGTTCTGGCGGCGATTCTGGAACCAAATCTGTGAAAATCAGTCATGCGGGTCAACACGGTTTAGAGGGAGATTTTTAGACCGTGAGGTCTTGGCATCACCTACCTGAACCTCTTTCTCGCCGAGCGAGACGCGATTTACAATTTCGGTGCGAGCAACTTTGTCTGGCTTGGGGTTTTTTTGATATTCCGCCTCAAGAATTGCATGATCCTCCGGACTATATTGGTACACCCATAGCGATTAATAACGACGCGTAATTGACCAATCTCTAGCGGTCCAACATACCTAGTTCGGCGCCTTTTTTGACGAGCCAAAAGCTTGTTATCGACGCGAGGTGGCAAATTCTGGGTGAGAGTCTTCTGGGAGTGTACTAGGAAGGCATAGTTGAGAGAATTGGAGTCGGCGGCCGGGAGAGATGGTGAGGAGGAGGCGGCCACGGCCACCGATGACTCCAGATCGGACATAGTTTGCTTGACTAGAGGAGCATGGATGTTGGAAGGAAAGGGGAAGAAAGGGGAGTGATCCAAATGAAATGCTGAATTAAAAACAAGAAAGACAAAAAGGAATAGAGAAAAGTGAAATCCAAAAGAAAACGGGGCTGGTGTAGAGTAGAATATGCAAATCGCGTCGCGATGTGGACGCGGAGGGTAGCAGGAACGTGGCCGCGCTAGTCTCGCTCGCCGTCTCCGAGGTATCTGGTACTTGGACCTTTGGAAATATTGTCTGGGATCTTGTTATTTTCTTAGACAATTTTATTTTCGGGAAGTTGAAATATTACCTTCTGTCACCAAGTCGCCTTGAAATCTTTCCGTGAATTGTGTTCTTGACCAGCGTGAACACTTTCTGTTCGGGATAGTCAGATGCAATACACTGCAGTAAACGCGCCGTGGAGTCGGAGGTAATTCGGGAGGTCTCCACTATGTCCTGGACGTGGATGGGGCCCTCGCGTGTCCCACGTCACCTTGCTGGTATGCGCGCGATGTTAGGAATCCTCAGCCTCCTGAGGGTCCTCGCCGGGGTTTTTACCGCCTGTTGCTGGTATTCCAGCATTTCGTGTGCCATCATCGATATGAAAATTCCCCGTCTGAAAAGGTGCGGACGCGGTGCGACACGTGCTCACGTGATCACTCGCTCCCGACATGCAGCGACTTCTGTATGCATCCAATTGAAGACCTTAAAGTAAACGTATCAAATGATTATTATTACTATTATTATATCTACAACTGCTCCAAGGTTCAAGCTTTTAAGGGTCTGGTTTAAACCAGTTTGAATAGTTGACCATCCAAGTTTTCATGTGGCACTTAATAATGCTCTTTAGGTGGTAGATGGTATATTCTGTTGAGGGTCGTGTGGGTCATTTCAACGAAACTATAAAAACGAGCCTTAGGAAAAATAAACAAATAAACAACCTGAAGTTCGTTCACCAAAGCTTCAAATAACAAGGTCTTTCTAATTTATACATCAGCCGTGCGAGGTCTATATCACCATCACCACTGCTTTTTCCAGGTGGAAAAAGAATCACTTCAATTTCGGAGGTCTTGGGAGTATTGCTTCCTGCCCTGGCTTTACATTCCAATGTATCAAAGAGATGGAACATTCTCAAGTCAACAACAATCTGAGAAGCTAATTTGAAGTACTGGAATACTAGTACTTTTAGCTACTAGTAGATAAATTTGGCTAATATCCTCCGAACCAGCTATGTGAGATATAAGCCTTCTCAACGTTGCGCAGTGGTGGCTTCATATTAGGGTGCATAGCACGCTGTGTATCGCTCGATGATAAAACCCCAGCAAACAACTACTTTGACATGCCCAGGTGATAGCTACCAGTACTTATTAGTACATGGTCACACATTGAATAGCGCCTAGCACGTCCCGTTTTTCAATCGAGCTATCTACATAGTGTTACGACCACTGGCACCAATCATGCACAACAACAGTTCAGCATAGACTGGCACTGTATCCCTTGAAAACCTGGCAAATCTTGGCGGTCTCGCTTCAACCCAGTTGACTGGGTCCTACCGCTCATAAGGTGATTCTGATTGTGTATACATGCCCAAGAGAATTATCAATGTAGGCTGCAGACCTTGAATGAGCAAAAAAGGAGTCATCTATGTACTACGAAGGGTTCAAAGCATATGACTATGATCGTTTTGTTTAATTACTATTATAACCTTATGTCAAAATACCCGATACCAAGCCATAACCGTTAGAATGGACTATTGAACATGTTCATAAATTGAACGGTTAATTTCGAAGCGAGAAATTCATTCTATTCATAACATCATGGGGCGGATGCGGGGGAGCCGTCGGCACACCGGGAACCCATCGGGCTACTATTTAAATTGTCGGTGGGCCGTGATAGGCTGGAGAACTCGGCTCTCGTGGAGATTGATGAATCGAAGTCCAAGGAAAATATAACGCCACTGTCATCCCCGGGTTTTCTCCCTCGCTTCTTTCTTATACCCCTGTCAACCTCCAGTGACTTGCGCCCGTTGCCCCGCATTTCTAGCAATCAATGCACATCGCGCATTAAAAAGGGGGTTTGAAGACGGATCATCCATCTGTATACCATGTAGAGCCCATTTGTGTTGGGTTGTTGGCTCACATTCTCCCCTTCCATTGACGCGATACTTATCGTCCTGGGTTGAATTTATCGACCATAGTATTCGCCATGGGTCGACAGTTTACTATCTTTGTTGCCGTCCTAGCTGCGACGGGATCGTTCCTGTTTGGCTATGATAGTGGGGTTATGACAGATGTGATCGAATCACCCAATTTCCTATCCTACTTCAAAACCACGCAGACTTCTGCGATCGTGGGAGCGATCAACAGCACTTTCTCGGGTGGAGGTAAAGTGATTACTTGAAGCTGGAAATAAAAGGTTTTGCTGACCGTCCCAAATAGCTGTGATCGGATCCTTACAAGGCGGCTTAACCATGGATCGATTTGGACGCAAAATTACTATTCAAGTGGGAGCCTTCATATGCCTCGTAGGCGCCATTCTACAGGCAAGTGCACAAAATCTCTCAATGATACTGGTTGGCCGAATCCTGGCTGGATGGGCTGTTGGACTCATGTCTATGTCCGTGCCGGTCTACCAAGCTGAGCTTGCGCATCCGAGATCTCGAGGTATGATTGTTGGATTGGCACAACAAATGATTGGTATTGGTTTTATAGTTAGCACGTATGTATTCATTTATGGTCCTTTGGTAATTTTTTTTTTTTTTTCATCATTGACAGCAGTAACTGACTCGATTATGGGCAATAGTTGGATCGGATACGGGTCCCTGCATGCCCCCGAAACCAGCCAGTTCCAATGGCGGTTCCCACTCGCTTTTCAAGTCGTCCCAGCTATGGTTCTGATCGTTGGTATGGTCTTTCTTCCCGAGTCGCCACGATATCTTATCGAGAAAGAGCATTATGCAGAGGGAATGCGCGTTTTGCGGAAACTACACTTTGACGGAACAAATGAAGAATGGATTGAAACTGAGTTCAGTGAGATCCGCCGCACAATTGAGGCTGAGAAGGGGATTGCAGCGCAAGGGTGGACACCCATGTTCACAGTTCCACAATGGCGCATTCGAATGCTGTATGTGTGGCCCTTATCTTCTATTCCCAGTGCTCTCTTTTTGAGTATGAGTTGGAGACTTAACTCATCATTTATCCAGACACGGCCTTGCTGTTCAGCTTTTCACCCAAATGACAGGCATCAACGTAATTGGTTATTACCAAACAATCATGTACAAAGCTCTAGGCTTCACCGGAAACAGGAACACCCTTGTTGCAGGTCTATACAACTGCGTGGGACCAATCGCTAACCTCATTTTCGTGGTATTCCTCCTTGATCGAGTTGGCCGTCGTCGACCGATGCTTTTTGGCACGGTGGGAATATCACTAGCACTCATCTGCGAGGCTGCGCTCAATTCACAGAACGAGAACGGCCAGCGAATCGGATATAGCATCGGTGGGGTTTTTTTTATATTTGCGGTGTCAGTGATATTTTCCATGTCATTCGGGCCATGTAGCTGGTAAGCCTTTCTCGCTAAAAATCCCCCACCCCACCCCCCCCCCCCCCCACA
>Ga0102593_1000242_pt1 | contig 123793 bp, 114 predicted proteins | sample AraplaCol_mMS_r2_2_FD_76862 | JGI IMG/M metagenome (GOLD analysis project Ga0102593, IMG submission 76862) | Arabidopsis root microbial communities from North Carolina, USA - plate scrape MF_Col_mMS_r2 (SPADES assembly) (version 2) | ecosystem: Host-associated > Plants > Roots > Endosphere...
TCCTTGGCGTGATGGTGCTGGTGCTGGCGTTGGGCATCTTCCTGCCAATCTGGGACCTGGGCAAAGCGGCCTTGCGCCGATGAATAATCACTCTCCAACGGTAAATAATGTAGCTTTGCCGCAACGCCGGCCCCACGCCCCCCCCCCCCCCCCCCCCCCATGAACGTCAATGAGATCGAAAGATCTGCGATGTCTCCAGAAACCTTCTCCCGGAGACTTGAACCCATCACCCCAATCCCAAATCTTCCTATTGCTCCCCAGCGTGCAGAGATCGTCCATTTCGATGTAATGGAACGGTTGTTCTAACAAGATCGGCTTTCACAAAGTGACTTGCCTACGTCGACATGTCGAGACCATCCATATTGCGCCAGGATCCTTCATCTGCTCATACCACCATTGCGCAAAGAGCTTCAACCGCCGAGAACACGTCCGAAACCATGGGCGAGTGAAACATGAGGGCGAGGATATTTTTGATGATGATTTCTGTTGCAATTGAATTCGGATCACTCCGAATGATGTGTCTTTAATTATATTCCATTTCCATTTCATCTCTCAATGTCATGTGTTTCTATCTCCCGGAAGCTTAAGCAGCTTAGGCTTATTTTTAACATTGTTTTTTATCCGATAACCACATCGGTAAGATCGTCTCCACCTGATCCGACTCTAATCCGGATCTGTGCACATTGCCTTTGATATTCATCAATCCCCTGGCCTTATGATATATATCACTGGTAATACAATTTTAAAATCAAGTCCGCCAAGTTTGAATGTAGATAGCAAGGATGCGCAATATAATTAAGCTCTATAATTTCTCAGGTCTTGATGTGACAAAAAACGGCAGCTTCAAAGCCATGCTTTGGCACTAAAGTACACTGTCCAATTCAGGTTAACGACATACGCCAAGACGGGTTCCTTTGGAAATTAGCCCCATTCGTATATTAATTTATGACCAGGAACATATCTAGCTCATACACTAGTGCATGGGCTGCGTCTGCAATGTATCATTTGACATCTGATCGGCTTTTACCACCCAATCGAACATAAATTAAAATATGAAATGTACTAATTTCAACTGTGCTTTAGCCCCGCCTCTGACAGTGCAGTGCTCATAACTCTTGTATTGCCATCATTGTTTTCATTTTCTGATAGCAAGGTTCTCACAACGTTTGACACCATTTGAAGTCCTATTCAACGGCCAACTATATCAGGATCGCCCACAAATAAACATAGTCAAGCCTGGCAGCTGCATCTCCTGCACATTAAAATGGTCTCTCTGCCGTGGGCCATTTTCCTTGGATGTGCACTTGCTCGCCATGCCACCGGTTATTCAATCGACGCTCCTTATCGAATTGATGTGCACTCCCACGCCATTCCAGACATTTGGAAGCAGGCGATGATTTCAGCGGGGTTTCCAGTCAAAAATGGCACTTTGTATAACGATGGTGCGCCGGTTCCTGATTGGTCATTGGACTCGCATATCGACTCCATGGATACACTTGGAGTGAATTATTCGACCCTGAGCCTCACTGCCCCTGGAATATCTTTCATAAAAGACGCTCGAAAGGCTGTATCATTGGCACGACGCATCAACCTGCTGCTCCATGAGTACACGGAGGTTCATCCGACCCGGTTAGGTGCACTCTGCTTACTTCCTCTTCCCCATGTGAAAGCAGCGATTGCAGAAATAGAGGTAAATATCAATTCTCAAGAGAACATGAAGACTTTTCTGATATGGAACTACAGTTTTGTCTGAACACTTTACATTTTGCCGGAGTTGGATTATTCACCAACACAGACGGCCTTTACCTCGGCGACTCCAGGATGGATCCTGTCTTTGAAGCTTTGAATAGGTTCAATGCTAGCGTATTCGTTCACCCAGCTGCTCCAACATGTACTTCCGTCACCCTGAACCACCCAATGCCGATGATAGAGTACCCTTTCGATACAGTACGCGCAATTGAAAACCTGTTACTCACCGGCCAACGTTCACGATATCCTGATCTCAAAATGATATTCTCACATGGTGGCGGAGCAATACCATATCTGGCTACACGCATCGCCGGCGTCGCAACACTCGACTATGCAGGTGGAATTCCTTTCCTAGAGAGCCTTGCGCAGCTTGCTGGATATTACTTCGATCTCGCCAGTGCAACGTCTACTATCCAACTCGCTGCTCTGAAAAGCTTCATTGGAGCAAAAAGTCTCGTTACTGGGATTGACTGTGAGTTGTTTTTTTGAGAAATCTTCAAGGATGACAGATTGACTGATATCAAAAGATCCATATGTCCCGCTTTCCCAGGCACAACCGGGTGTATCTGGTATCCAAGAAAATGGTAATTTCAGCGATGATGAAATGGATATGATCAGATACCGGAACGCATTGGAGATCTTTCCTCGCATTGCGCATGCGTTGGAGTAGACTCGAACGGGGAGATCTATCGTTAGAAGGCAATTTATATCGTAAATAGACACTACGACCTAGGTGATACTAGTTGGTAGAAGATCATATAACGAGTGGTGAATATAGCATCCAATGCTAAGTCCTGTTATTTCAGCTATTTCAACTATGTCTATTCTTTCAGAAGCAAGCCCTTCTTGAAAGGTTCAAATGGCTCAAATTCCTTTGCGGGAGGTAGTTCACTCTGCACCCACTTGAGAACGCCAGATCGAAGCCAATGGGCGTATGTATGCGGCACATCATCAGATCCTTCGTGTCGTCTCCAGAGAGAACCCAATGTATCGCCGAGGACCTTCAAAATCAGACCATGCGCGAGCTTAAATGCAAAGCTCTTAGTCAAGCAAGCCTCTACAATTTCCCTCGCCTTCCTTTGATCTTCGGACTCTTCTTCTTCTCCATTCGACGGAAGCGGGAGTGACATCAGTTCAAAGGCCCTTGGGCCATCCCAAGCAGTCATGTCGTTGATCAATTGCGATCCGACCATATAGTCCATTGCATATATGTGCTTGGACGAGTATTCGGGTCCATTCCATCCTCCTTCGACATCAACAAGACCCATGACCAGGGAAATAACCTGTCCTTGAATGATATAATCGGTCAAGATTTCAGTGGCTTCTTCAATGCTGATAATTCTTCCTCCGTCTTCATATCCTTTCGGTGCCTGTAACATCGGGACACCCTTAAGTAAAGGCGTTTTACACATTCCTTCCGTCGAATTTTTGCCTTCCCACAACTTCAAGAAAAGTTGATGGCAGCGTTGGAAAAAGGGATTATTACGACTGGATCCCAGAAAATAGTTGGTCAGACATACACTGTCGAATCTGAATGAAATGACCTCGCGAGGCGATGCTGGGTTTGCAACGGTTGCATGCCAAAGGCGATCGAGATCTCCAATCATGATCAAGCCTACATCCGCATAGATACCACCATACTTGATCAGTAATGGGAATCGGACAAGATCCGATGTATGTTGAGCAGCATGATGACCAGCGATTGTACCCTCAGTAAAAGCTCGAGGAAATGTTTCCGGATCGTTGACATCGAGATAATTGGCGACATTTAATTCGGACCCTGGGCGCAGATTAAGTACACGAATTACCCATCCCTGTCTTGCGAAACGTCGATGCCATGCTCGGATGTTGCGTTTTGTGTAGGAGTGCATGTCTTCATAACCAGAATGCCAGAAGAACCATACATTCTTGTCATCTGATATAGTGGGCTTCGGGTGTTGAATATCGAAATCGATCTCTGCATCAGAGCGCTGATCGACTTGTTGGGCGGATAGGGTTTGCAGTCCTTCTGGACGTGGATAGGAGAATGAATCCATACTGGTATTATTCAGGGCCATGATGAACAATTGCGATGAATATGGTGTTGGAAGACGGGGATTTCCCCTGGATCTATATAAATACGACGATTAGGACAAGATGCAACTTGGTTGGCTTGACTCATCATGAATCGTGATGAGTTTGGCGCCACCAAAGCCGCGTGTGGAGCGAGGCGGGTCGCCCCGAAGGCGACTGATTGGACTGTCCTTGCCCAAACACAGGAGTGTTAGAGTATATTTTATACTATGCATGAAGTTTTAAGCGATGCGATGCTCATAGTACCACTGGCAGTGACGTTTGACACTACAATATTGAAGCTTGAAATAAAATATCATTCGCTTGAATTAAAAAGTGGGAGAAAACTGAATAGTTACACCAGCCCCATGCAAAATCTTCCTCAATCCAGATAGCTCCTTCCATCACACTAGACAAGCACACTAGAACCGTCACTCTTCTTACATCCGCACGCATTTGCACCAGCTGCAGCCTGTGATGGCGTACGTGCATAGCTAGGCGGCACGTCAAGAGCAGGGTTTCGGTCGAAGAAGTTTCGCGGACGGAGAAGTAATGTCATTGGCTCGGCAGGCATGATAGGGTAGTCCTCCGGTGCAGGGAAATGGGTGAGGCCAAATGTATGCCACAAAACAACATCCGTATTATCGATGGAGCTGTTGGGTCCAGCGGCTTCAATCCATGCTGGGATACCGTGAGATGGCTCGCCGGATGTCTGTGGGACGTGGCGACCAGCGGGATGGATTTCATCGTCGGAGTCTGTAAAATTTAAATTGTTAGTAACTCGAATTGGATGGCTTCACAGGTTAGAAACTTACATTTTGTGACGTGAACTGCATGTCGAGCGAATCCAGCACGCTTCCAGACTAGACTGCCGTCTTTGGGAAGCAGTGGCGGTACCTCACGACTAACCAGCTTGTAGCAGACAGGCTTTTTGCTGAAGGGGTTGAGTTTGTTTGTGTTTGACATTTCCCAAGTTCGACTGGTAGAGCCATCATAATCGGACATTGCCTCGAGAGGAGTACTGAATTTGGTCTTTTTGGCGTAAAAGGCATTTCCATATGGGTTCTCGGCACTTCCAACTTCACCCTCTCCACGGACGGCGTCAACCTGGAACACCGTATTATTAGGTCCATCGATATTGGGATCAACGCGGAGACAGAAGAGATGCTGGTGGTTATGCGCATTGACACCGGGGTAGACTTCGGTGCCCCAGCCCTTGGTATCCTCGCCAGGGTTCATGGAGTAGGTGTTCAAGATACCAGTTAGCTTAATCTCAAGCTGGACAGTTCCATCCTGGTGGAAGATCCAGTACACGCAGTACTCATAGTTTGCCGCGGTGAAAATGTGCGAGATAATAAGCTTGCGACCACGGGTTACAACAAGAGACTCGTCGCGGAAATCGGTGTGCTTGAAGAGAATACCAGCATCTTCTTCATGGATACAGATAGCGTTCTTGATTATTGTGGATGCGCCAGCACGGTTCACAAATGCTGCATCCATGTAATGAATTGCACCCTTGCAGTCGCAGCCCAGAGCAAGACTGTTGGTCATGTAGCCACCGCCGTATTCGCCCAGATCAAAGGCATGTTTCCGCTGGTGAGGATGTTCGGGGTTACCGTATGGGACAACCATCTCTGCGAGCGAGAGGCGCCAAAAGACGGGTCGAACATTACCCTTGTCATTGAATGTGATGTTGTTCAAGACGATACCTTCGCGATAGTTGAAACCGACGTGGATGTTCCAGTTTTGCCAATCGATGCTGCGACCATTGACCTGGAAGGAAACTCCCTCTGGCTGGGTAATGTGGATTGGTTTGATATCAGTGCGGAAGCCACCTTCTTTCTCAATCGCCTCAGGATGATAGTTGTTTGGCAGTGCCTTGTTAAGGAGCCTCCTCACAGGAGGCACATCAATGTGGATGATCTTCTTTTCCTCTGAGTTATAGATGGGACAGAAGTCTAGTGGAAAGGTATACTGCGAATCGTCGACATGAGGACGGTAGTACATGAGAGCCTGTTGCAGCCGAACACCCGTACCGAAGCGCTCATCGTATCCAATTGTCCAGGCTATACAAGTTATCAGGTAAGTAATGACTCTTATAATTTAGACAGTCTCTTTTCACTCACGATCACAGTACACCTTGTGCATATCCTCTGGAGGAATACCAATGATGCCGCATTGTTCAATGACCTTCGGATCCTTTCGCACAACATGCTCAACCTCCTGAAGATCTTCCATCGTGATCAGAGGCTGAACATTTGGAGTATGCTTCCATTCAACAATTTTGTTCTGGTCCAGGTCTACCACTCCATCATAAACCTTGCCGCCAGGTGCAATAGCCACCACGTCTGCTGCCCGAGTTGGTCGCTTCGCCGTTTCTGGGCTCGCAAGCCAGGCCATCATCTCGACCTTCCGTGGCTCAAAGAGTGTGACTGCATTGAAGTTGAGTTGTCCATGCTCCTTTCGGATCAAACTGACTGTAGCATCAATCTCTGAGGTAGACAAGGGATCCAACGGATGAGGAGGGGGAGCTGTGGCATTGACCTGATGGGTCAATTGCTGAAGTCGATCGAGAACCATGCCGGGTGATTTTTTTTTGTAAAAATCTTCAAATGAGCTGAAATTCTCCGGGTATATCGAGTGTTATCGAGTCCTGATTTTATAGTTCTCCAGATCCAAGCCCTAAGTATGGATGGATCAGAGGGGGTGGTGATAGTGTAACCGTGGGATAGGATATTGTTGACCAACGACAGGGTCTTTTGAGTATTTAAATGCATCTTCTGCAACCCCCTCATACACCGATATCGCCTTACCTCCATCAATACGATTAGATAGAGGCATCTGCTGTCCGAGTCCGAGATGTCGTGGAATACCACAAATGCGGAGGCCGGATCCCTTTACCGAATTGGGAATAGTTGGGTCACTCATGATCCAAAAGGGAAACTCGATGCTGGCCATTGATAGACGAACACCCGGGGAGTATTCACGGGTATCACGAGGATGAGTGATGGGATGACTACTATGAATTGCTCATACTAGCTAATAGTTGAGGGATCGTCTTCTCCTTCGTCGCATCTCGCTTCTCAATGCAGGCATGGAAGCCTTTCGCGTACTAGGAATGGAAGCGTATTTTCTACCAGGCAAGATCTCTACTCGCTCTTCCAAGTCAATGTCATGAAATAAGTAGCGAAACTGAATTTACGAAAAGCTACCAACAAACATGAATAGTAAATGAGCAGACCCATTGTAAGCAAACTCCAGGTCTACCTATAAGATTGACAGTATAGAACGAGACCATAGCGAGAACAGGCAAAGGCCATAGCCCAAACGCCTTACAGATGGAATTCAAGATAGCACAACCAAATCAAAAACACCATACGCGCCCCCCTTGCCAACCCGACACTCACCTAGGCGCAAGAGAGATCCTGGAGAATAAGGATCTATGCAAACGACAGGCGAGAGAAGACAATGCCGAAGATCGAGAAAAACCAGCACGCAGTCTTCGTGCCTATGTACATCATCATATCGTATCAGACTTCCGCCGCCAACCTATCTATCTTCGACGACAGGTTATATTCCTTCAGTCCTCTATTTCATGATTTGCCGGTGATGAAAGCGCTTGGTGTCGGGAATCCATGTTGCGGCGTGTGTGCGCCGGTTCCAATGTGACCCGTATTAGGCGTGCTCGGAGTACCAGTGGCTGAATAAATAGTAGCTCCGTTCAGATTCGGTGTTTGTTGCGCCATGTGATAACTGAGAGCAGGCATTTGTCCGTTCAACCCCCAGATCTGCCCGGAGTACTTGCTTTCGTCAATTGAGCCGTTGAAGACCAACTGACGCATTTTCCAGTATATCTCGCCAGTAACGAGAGAATCGGATCCAGCTTGGTGGGCAATTCCAACGCGCTTAACACCTAGTTCATCTGCAATATCCTGTAGGCCAGATTTTTGGCCCAGGTTCGTGAGGATTTGTGCCGCGGCTTGGGTGAGAGGAGAGTCGTTAACGGCCTGGTTGCGGCCAGCGTGCTTCATAAGGTATTTGATATCGTAGAGGGAGGGGAAAAAGATGGTGAGGAGTTTATGGAATTCCTCTTCGTTCTCAGGCAAAGCGGTGCAAAGCATGATTTTCATCAGGTATCCAAAGTCGTAGCCAGAGTGGAAGGAGACCCAGTGAACATCATCGAGCAAGACCAGGCCTGAACTGATTAGCAAAGAGCCAAACTCAAAGGGATCAATTCCATTCTTTTCGTGCATATTGAAATCGATTCCGGATTTAGCGAGCATGGTGGTCGAATCCTGAGCGTACATGTCATTTTCTAACGAGAACCGGAAGTTGAATTGCCATGTGCAAGGTGCGGGCATGCCGTAAGGTTGTCCATTTGCGTCGGTCCCTGATAGTGGAGGCACTTCTCCGTCCTCATTGAACAATGTTATACCCAACTGAATCATCTTTAACAAGTCGACATTACATCGAAGCGTTTGATAGTGGTAGTCTGCCTTATTCGTGAACTGGCCGATCGGTCGTGCGACGATTCCTGGAAATTCGGTATCCTTGGATTTAGTTAGTATAGTAATTTTCCGACGGCATCAGAGGGCAAAGAACTTCTCTTTGGAGGATAGTTCTCTCTTCCGGGTGTCCGTCATTTGCTGGCAAATTGGGCTGTTCTTACCATGCTGATGTAAGGGTACTTGTCCACCAAGGACCTCAGTACAGCCATTTCATGGGCCAAGTTATGTTTCCACACATCTCTTATACGTGATTTCACCGCACCCGTCTTCGCATCAAGGGCTAACCGTCCATCGTGGCCTTGGTGAAGTTGCTGTTGTTGCATCTGAGCTCCACGCGCGAATCCCATCTGAGCCGCATGGCTAGCGAGACCTGTGCCACCGCCATCAGCGCCAACGGCAGCAAAGCCAGCCGCCGACATACCATTGGACATGCCCGCACCAGAGAGTGTGAAGGGATTCATGTTGGTGTTGGGGTTGCCAGCGAAACCGGGGTGGCCACCGAGTGAAGGGGGCGGAAGAGCGCTCGCTGACTGTGGATGATGTTGGGACTGAAGTTGAGCTTGTTGTTGTAAAGAATATGGGGCGCCTAGACCAGATGGCCCGTATCTGCCGGCTGGGGGTGGCATTGTGAAAAGATCAGGCGCATAGAAGAGAGTGTTCAGTTCAGATTCGGCGGCTCGACTCCGTAGCGGGCGTGGGAGCTACGGGCCCCGCCGTATCGGGACTAGCGCCAAGCACGCACCGCCTTTGACTTCACTCAGTTCGCTCCCTCTGAAGTCCGTGGATTACCAACTCGAACTTCAAGTCTCTCCTCCCCTCGCCCACCATGCCTGCTCGGAACCCTACCGGCTTTGATATCAACCAGCTTAAGGCTGCGGCCTCTCCCAATTCTATCTGGGCCAAGCGGGATCCCTGGGCTCGCAAGTACGATCGCTTCCCCGTTTCCGACAACCGCCTGGTTTCCTGTACCGCGATACTAACAATTGAATAGTGAGGCCTGGCGCTACACTGGTCCATTCACTCGGTGGAACCGCTTCAAGGGACTCTTCCCCGGTCTCGGCATCGCTACCGTCGCATTCACTGCCTACTGCGCATACGAGCACTTCTTCCTGAAGGATGACCACCACCACGGCGAGGCCCACCACTAAATTATCCCTTTGAAGAGAAATACATGGAACAGTCGTCAATAACTCGAATATTGACGATTTTTCAAAAGACGAATACCCCAGAAGATGAGATCCGGTCTCATCCCGGCAAAGGACGGAAACTCGAATACGGTTCGATAGTGGCAGCCACGACTTTATCATTGGGGAGAGAGGGCAATGCCGCGTTTTTGCAGCGATGCACTATATGTTTCTCTTGAACTAAGGCTTGCAAAGCATGGCCAACGGAAGGAGTGTTGGTGGATTTGTCAGATGTACATAGAACATGTTCAATTATCAAGATGTTTTTTTATCGTTTAAAACCGATGTGGCTTCTACGATATTTCTATAATTGCTTAATATTTAGGCTAAACCTAACAGCTAAGCTTCACTATTCAATATTTACTTTTTCACGACAGGTCTTCGAATTGCAAATGTGAATTTCGGTCATATAGTACTCTATGGGTGTAACATGATATCATAAATCGCATTCAGTCTCCTCCGCAATAACGAGGAGAAAGGATCTTTTTGTTCCGTATGCTTCTCTTGGCAGACGCATCTATTTACTCATCTTCAAAAACAAGGGAGACACCATCATCTCCGGCGGTGACTACGCGCTGGCCATCGAATCCCTGGACAAAGCCCATGATACCGCCAGCCTGCTCACCATCCTCGTTCTCCGAGAGACCCATATGTCCCTTCCACTCCTTCAAAAGACCCTGGCCAGCAGCTGTGGTTCCACCACGAGCGTCCCAGCGGCGAACAATGCCATCAAGGCCAACAGTGGTAAGCAACCAAGGCCGGCCCTGAGCAGCACCTCCTGGGCGGGGACCAGCAGGGACCCTGCTGTGCAAGAACTCAACCTTGACGACAGCGCTGCCTTCATGCGCCTCCCTCACATGACGACGGACGGCGAATCGGTGAGCGGCGTCATACAGAGCGACGGAGCCATCGACGGAACCCGCAGCCAGAAGAGTCAACGGAGGCTGGGAGAATGACAGAGTTTCAATACCATCAGACTGAGCCTGGAGATCAGCGACAATAGTGCCTGCAGCAGAGGCAGTCGCCGCCTGAGCACCCGATGCCTTGCCCTTTGCAGCCTGTGGACCACCCGTAATGCGAGGCATACCGACAACCTTGATGTGACCCTCCGCACCACCAACAGCAGCAATTCCACCACCAGGTGAGATAGCGATGGAATAAAGACCACCCTCAACAGCGAAACGCTGATCCTCTGCAGTCAACCCAACAATAGCGTTGGTACCAGGCGAGCCGGCGATACCAGCTGCGGCAGCAGCACCGAACACGTCGTAAACGTAGAAACTTCCATCCTCCGACACAGTCGCAAGCAAATTTCCGTCCGGTGTCCAAGCGCCGGCCGTGCAGGACTCGGTATGCTGGAAGAAAGTCTGAATGATGGAGATAGGTTGAGAATCGGTATGGTCGATGCGGAAGACCCAAGCGCTACCGTCATTGGCACCCATTGCAACGACATTCCGCTTCTCCTCGCTGCCTTGCTGGTAAGGGCAGACTGCTACCCAGTTAATTTCCTCAACTTCTTGGGCTTCAGCGACAAACTCCCACGCAATTCCCGTCTTCTGGGGCGTCGAGTCCCGCCATGCCCGAAGCTTGCCGTCCAGACCTGCCGTTACGACGTACTCGCCTGCCGGCTCGGTGAATGCTACCGCGTTAACGGTATCGGTGTGTCCATCGAGCTTGGAGAGGGGATTCAACGAGGCCCGTTCCCGTGGCTGGGGGTTTGATTCGTAGCTTGAGGGGAGAACGGGTCGCTCGGCGGGCGTCGAGTCGAAGATATAAGCTGTGTCATCACCAGCGCCAGTGATCACGATATTGTTGTGGATTGGGTGTTGCGCGATGCAGAAGACAGAGTCTGAGTGCGAGTCGAAGTGTGCTGAGGAGTTGTTCTCGAAAGTGATTTGCTCGTCGATGGTCATATTTTGGTCCTCATCTTCACCATCTGACTCCATGGGGTGGTCTTCATCGCGGGTAAAGATTTCCTCGGCCTCATCGGCGCCAACGAAGGCGTCCTCGTTCTCGCGGTGGGGATCTTGTGATGACATCTTTGAAGCTGTTAATAGCTCTAGTTATATTTATGCAATGATTGTCGTGGGGTGAAATCAGGATAATATAGAAGATCTGAGTGAATCCTGTATAAGATTTACCCAATACAAAGAAAAATAAATAAAAGAAGAGTCTTCCAACTGTCAATCGTAAAGCGCAAAAGATCAACTGCAGATGAATCTTTTTTTTTCTGTCGCCGTCGCCCGCTTAGAAATCCACCCCCGCGGGAGACAAACACTGCAAACTCATCCCACTATCTCCGAAGTACGTACAGTATCAACCAGCACTTGTACAGTATCAATCGGATATATTTACTAACTATTGGTTCATCAAATCACTGAAAGTTGCATGGAGATAGTATATTCTTAGCATATGCATTGATATCTGTCTAGTAATGATTTATAACAGTAAAGCGTAGTGATTATCGCCTTTGAACAGGTCATAATTATATCTGACCTGACCAAGTCTAAAGGCGCTGTATAACGCTCACAGCTTCGCCCCAGCCTTTCTCCGAGCCTCCTTCTCTTGGTCGCGGATCAAACGTCTAAGAATCTTGCCACTCGGGCTCTTGGGAATGGCATCGACAAATCGAACACCACCCTTCAACCACTTGTGACGAGCCTTGTGGTCTTCAACATGTTTCTTGATAGCCTGAGTGACGGCTGCATCATCGGAGCTTGCAGAAGGCGACTTGACGACGATAGCCTTGGGGACTTCACCTGCAGCTTCGTCAGGAATGGCGATTACAGTGCAATCAGCGACATCGGGGTGGGAAAGGAGATGAGCCTCGAGCTCGGCGGGTGCGACTTGTAGGCCCTATGTCGTAAACAGGTTAGGTTTTTTTCTCGTCACATGAAGCTGCATCTTACTAGATAACTTCACTTACCTTGACCTTGATCAACTCCTTGATTCTGTCTACAATGTAAATGTGCTCGGTGCCCTTGGGTCCGCGACGAACGACAGCCTCATCACCTGTGCGCATCCATCCATCTTCAAAGGTCTCCTTATTGGCCTTGTCGTTGTTGAGATATCCAAGCACAACACTGGGAGATCTGACCACCAGCTCACCAGGAGTATCATAGCTTGTGATCTCTTTGCCCTCTGCGGACATGATGCGTGCCTCAAATCCAGGAACCAGGCATCCTGATGAGCCGAAGATAATATCCGTAGGGTGGGTCGAGCAGACGACAGTGCATGTCTCCGTCAAACCTAAACATGGTCAGTATTGCTTGATGATTATCGATTTTTCGTGCTTACCGTATCCTTGTCGGATTGCGACATTGGGGTAGATCTTCTGGAACTGCTCGGCTGTCTCCATTCCAAGGGGTGCTGCGCCTGTGAAAAGACTAGTGACGGAGCTCAAATCATACTTTGAGCACACCTCCTGGTTCCGCAGCATATTGATAATGATGGGAGGGACCTGATCGGCGTTAGAAATTGAACCAAGGATCTTGTGTTGAGGAGCAGGAACTTACCAGGAACAGCCCTGTGATTTTGAAGTTTTGAATAGCAGCCAGGTACGAAGCCATTTCAAACTTGGGGAGAACGATAGTCTGGTCACCACGGTAGGCACCAGCATGGCAGATGACGACCAGCGCATAGATGTGACTTTGGGGCAGAAGACCGAGGCCAATCTCAGAGTACACAGCCCGTCCATCCTTGGGCTGAGCAGCAGAACGGTGGTCATGTTCAAAGGCTTTGATTTGCAAAGTGTTGGCAATGACGTTACGATGGGAAATCATGACACCTTTCTATAAATGAGATACCTGTTAGCCCTGCAAGCCCCCGCCTGGCATAACTAACCACAATGCAACAACTTACCGGCAAGCCTGAAGTTCCGCTCGAATAGCACAAAAATGCACTGCGGCGCGCTCCTTCTCCAGGGGACCATTTCAACTCATCCACTGGGGGTAACGACTTTCCACTCTCTAGGATATCCAAGACGGACTTGAATTCCTTCGGGGGTTGAGTGTTTCCAAGGATTGGTTGAGGTACATCAATCAGATAGATCTTATTCTTGGGCAGACCAGCCAATGAGGCCGCCTCAAGAGCAACGGATAAAAGAGGAACGCAAGTGAAGAGGGCCTTTGCGCCGGAATCCAAGATCTGATGTTTCAATTCAGGGGCCGAGTAGGCCGCATTAGCTGGAGAGACGACGCCTCCCAGTTTGTGAACAGCCCAGAAAAAGGGTAGAGAATCAATCTAATAGTCCCAGGTCAGTCTTTCTCATATCGCATAACACCCCGTGGGCTAAAGGCGGGGATCGAACATACCGTATTGACACTGAAGACAGCCAATGTCTTATCCCATTCAGAGCCTTGGTTTGCCTTCCAACCGAACTCCTTTGCTAGACCACGCGCAATCCAATCGACACGGTCGACAACCTGTCGCGATGAATAGGTCTGGCCAGTTAGACCGCAAGTGTACGGGTCGCGGGCGTGCTCGTGTGCGACTCGACCATATTTCTCATTGAGCATGAATTCACTGATGGGGATATTATCGGGGATCGGCCCCAACTCGCCGAATTTCTTGTCTGGTAAGAAGACCATTGTGTTGTCTTGTGCGGGGTCGGTTGAGATTATGGAAAGGAGGAGAAGAGGAAAAGAAGAATAGACCGAGGCTGTGAAATATGCGAGGTGTGGAGCGACTAAATCGGAGCACGGATTATTTCTATGTTTCGGACTAATGGAGATTCCAGATGCACTGCTGTCAATTGAAAATTCAATTGCGAATGGCAAGCTTCGAAACAAGATCTTCGAAAAAAGAAAAGAGAGTTGCTGTGGGCAAAAAGGGGGACGGCGAGTTTAAAAAGCGAATCCGGGGATCAAGCATGCGGGGAAACTGAGCCGCTCGGGTATTCACCGGCATCAATCAGAAGCGGTATACCGAGGGGATAGTTACCGAACGGGACTACATTACTGTACTCCTTAAAAGATGTATTTGAGACTGAAATTCGAGATTAAGTCACGACTGGTGATTTGCTGGTTACTAATTGATAGACTCTAGGGTTACCGAGGATGGATACAGAAGGGAAATCCAATGTAGATAGCCGATGACGCAGTCGGTGCCTCGGTTGAATTGGCTCCGACAGTCAAGCTGTGCTAATAAACAAGCAAACTAATAAATGGTAACCTAGAATATTTGACTGATAAGAATTAGCTATATACTGTATAGCAGTAAAATACAGTGGTATATATAGTTGGTGATATATGATTAATCATTGGTATACACAAATATTAGTTACCAGCAGTACCCTGAGTAACTAACTCGTGCTTGTACTACAGTACCAAAGCATTAGTTAGTTTAAGACCATCCTTCTTTTCGCCGTTCTTACTCTGGTTCATTCTTCCACCTCGAAGTCCTCAGAATGATGAAAGAAGCAGAAGGCGGTAGGTGAAAGCGGTCAGTTTATCGGCTCAAACTTATGTTACACCACTGTACTTCAATCCATCCACCCTCCTGACTATCAAATTCTATATGTGGTCGTACACTACAAATTGATGATACCCTACAATCCTCAAATATCCAGCTGTCATGTTCCACCTTGTCTATTTTCAATACTACAGTACTAACTGGCTGACTACGATACAATCAATATGCCATCAAGGCATATTCATACAAGTTGTAAAGTTACATGGTAACTAACTATATTGTATATTTCCAAGTGGTGTACACCTCACCAATTCGCTCAGCCTCAACCTCAGCCTCAGCCTTGTCCTAACACGAGTTAGTTACGACTAACTAAACTAACTAAGTAATTAATCTACTAGTTTCGCACTAGTCCAAAGTAAACGGCGAACTTGAAATGACGGTGGGGCCAAATTCATCCCCAAGTTCATCTTGACACTGTACTATGTATCTCAAGGACTGAAGAAGTCCAAGTAAAGCCTTCTCTCAGTGCCTAAGCTACATGCTATACTCGTACGTATAGTCAGTAGTAAGTTCTACTTCAGTTACATCCCAGTCCAGAACTTCTGGAAGTTTTCCCATTCTCAAACTTGAACTTGCAGTGTGACCGTGCAAGCTGAGTGAGTCTGGCGGTGGAGGGTAAATTGGCCCCTCAAGGGTTTTGTGCCTGTTGGATCTTCGATTGTGTTTCCCCTTCTTCGGAATCTTCCCCTTCTCTCACGTCTTCTAAGTCTCATCTTGATCTCTTGGGAATGCTTTAATTCTCACTTCGTTGCGGCTGTTTTCCTGTCCGCTCACCTCTCTCTCTCTTCCCTCTTTTTCCTCCTCCTCCTCTCTCTCCCCCCCCTCTCCCCCTTCATTTGCGGGTTGCTCCTCTCGGCGAATTAATTTCCGCGCCGCTCGTGCGGGTTGCTCCCAGCCAAAACAAATCATCCTTGGAATTTCTGACACCTGAAATCCAATCCACCCGCGGATTTCTTGTTGCGCCAACACCATGTCACACCCAAATGGTCAACATGCCTATTATGGTCAGTCCGGTAACCCATCATCAACCTCGCAGCCTACTTCGCAATCCAATACCGGTCGCTACGACAGCTACACCTCTCAACCCAACCCCGCACAGAGTCAGCAGCTGCCCAGACGAATGCCAAGCTATAACGCCGGAGATGACTCGCAACTTTTGAATACCGCGCGATTGCAGACCACAAGGAACGATGGACAGGAGCGATACGCGGTTCAAGGTGGATATGTCGGCCAAGGGGGCTACAACGTCACGCCCGCGGGATATGGGGAAGATACAGATTCAGGGTTCTCGCGCTCATCCTCCGACAGATCGCGCATGTCGCCAACACGCGCTTCGTCGCATACAAGCATGTCGAGCTATGGCTATCGTTACCCAGGGACCTCCGGACAAGCGGCCTACAACCCACAACAATACGGTCTCCCACAGTCGCAAACACAACCAAATTTGAGTTATAATCCATTGTCCTATACCAATTCAAGCAGCTCTTATGGATCCTCTGCTTCGAGTCATCAACCCTATAACCCCGCCGCCTACCAACCCGCTGCCGTGGCAAGCCTGACATCGCCCTCACTTGCGCGGCGTCCGAGCGAAGCTTCACCATATGGACATACACCCCCAACCCCGCAGTCTTACGGGTTTCCCCAACAAGCCCCAATACCACCCCCTCGCGGCCCTGATCATCCCTATGGCTCACGACCCTCTCCGTATGGATCCTCACCTGCCTCCACGGGTCCGCCAATGGCCCCTCCCATTTCGACATCCTACCAATCGATTTCCTCCCCCAATTCGGGCTCATATGCCACCTCGAATTCGCCTTCAGGAGCTTACATGCCCCAGTCGACACCCCGGACTTACTATCCCACACCCCAGGGCTTCGGATCCGACTCGCCTTACCCCACCCACACAATTCCTCCCGTATCCAGCATCTATGATGAACAACCTCCAGAGCCGCCCCTTCACCAGTCCCCGAATGGACTCTATAGTAAACAATCGAGTCTTTCGCATTCGTCATCAGCTCGAACTTTGCCCAGACCTCCGGTCCAGCAGGATCTCCCCATCATACCACCGAGGCGAACGGACACCCTAACCCGACACCCGCAGTCACGTCCTTTGCCTGGACCACCACCCGATGCGGAAAATGATATTGAATCCCATGCCAATGATGATCTGGTCAGAGAGATTGAGAGTACACAGGCTAGTTTTCGCCGACACAGTTCTCGAGCATCTCATTCAGATTCAGCAGCAAATCTTCGATTGTCGCCAGACGAGCAGCATACACATACAAATGGTAACATGGCGACGGGAACGGGCCAGTATGTGATTTACGATGCATTCAATGATGGGAGTGATGCCGAAGCCGAGGCGGGAGTCGCAATGCTCCGCATGGCGGAAGAGGAGGAAAGGGCTCGCGAAGAACGCAGCTATTTGCAAGGACGCCCACGGGCAGAAACAAATGCCTCAGTCCGTAGTTCACGATCTCAGGTATCGCCAAGAGAATATTCTCCCCGAGGGCCCTCACCTACGGGTCCGTCTCCAAGCCAGCTATCTCCCAGAGGACACTCGCCGCGTACGGGCTCCGACGAAGATAATGAGTTTGTTGGCCATGACCTGGCTTTATATGGAGGTGGGTATCAAGGAAATTTGCACTATGGCGAAGGACCGTCCTACGGTGCGGAGGATTACTCGGAAGCTCCCACTTTCAATGGATTCCCGGGCACGTCAGGCTCACTTAGAAGCTCCAACCGATCGCCTGACGAACGCGGCGAATATTCAGACAATTACGACCACCCACAGATTGCGTATGAATATGCGAATCGTCTTCATCATCTTCCAAATGATGCCCGAGTGGATGCTGGAGGAACGGGCGGCCTTTCAGCCCCTGGTCATTTTGGTAGACGGATGAGTTATGATTATGGTGAGGAGGGCGATAGTCCATTTGAGCAACAGGCAGAGGAAGAACATTCTGGCGATGAAAGTCCTTATAGAGCGACTGAAGATCTCTTCTTCCATCCTGGCATGCGTCCACTGCCACCAGCCCCCGTCGAGCCTGCGAATCAGACCGAGCTCCATTCGCATCTGATGCCTGCGGGCACATATCGACCACCAGAGCAAGATGATATCATGGGCCACACGCAGTATAGACACCCCTCCTCTCCGACGTCAGCGGACTACTATGAAGATGCTTTACTTAGTCCATCTCAAGTTCCGCGGTCGTCATCCTTGTCGACTCCAATTGGACCTCGTACTGATCCACCTATCAGGTCGAAGACCGATGCGGATCGAGCCAAGTATAAACAGCAGCAGGAGCTTTTGTGGCAGCTTCAGCAGAAGGAGTTGCCCAAGATTGACCCGGCTGAAGCTGCTGCTACCATGGCCTTGGATCTACCTACGATTCCGACTAGTCGCCGCAAGAGGTTCATCCCAACAAAACTGTCTTCCGAACAGTTTAAGAAGTGTAGCGAGCCATGGGCTTTGAGTTCAATTCTGTCTTGGGTCCGCGATTTAAGCGAGGATGAGACCGACCTCAGAGAGCAAGCTATTGTCGACGCGATCGTCGCGTTGTTCACCCATAAAGTTCCAACTATGAACATCGCCGATGCGGAGACATTAGCTGCCCGAGTCGTTAGCAGTATGATCCGAGAGAATGCGCTGGTTAAGGAGGAAGAGTGGGTGAAGTTCAGCTCTGGAACTATCTCCGGTGTCCTCTTCCAAGTGACTGGCACTGGATGTTATTCGTCGAAACTCCATGAACGGGAAATGCGTATCCAAGACACCGAGACTTATGGACGATGCTATTCTCATCACTGTATGAGAACATTGAAGAAGGTCAACCTGAAAGCACAAATGATGGCACCGCAAAAGAAGGCTGAGGATTGGGTTACTTTCTACAAGATTTCCAAGGAAGTGTTTGACTCGTATCCCAAGAAGGAAATTGAACGTCAAAACACCTTGCACGAGATTGTTACTACCGAAGATTCTTACATTGGCCAGCTGGATGTTTTGCGGGAGTTGTACCGAGATCAGCTCGCTGCCATGAATCCGCCAATCATTCCGGCCAAGCGGTTGAACAAATTCTTGAACGATGTATTCGGTAAGGTTGATGCAGTCAAGAAAGTGAACGAAGACTTCCTGTTGGCGCAGCTCAAATACCGTCAAAAAGAACAGGGCCCGTTCATTGGCGGCTTCAGCGACATTTTCAGAGAATGGATTCGCAAAGCCAAGAATACCTATATCGACTACGCCGCGACCTTCCCAAGCGCCAACTACTTTGTCCGCAAGGAAGCCGAGCGCAATGTCCACTTCAAACAGTTCTTGAACCAAGCTCGCGAACACAAGTCATCTAATCGATTGAGCTGGGATACTTATCTCAAGGCCCCGATAACCCGGATTCAGCGATACACTCTTTTGCTGAATACTATTCATCGGAATATGCTGAAGGACTCTGAAGAGAAAACCAACTTGGCGCAGGCCATCGAGGAGATTAAGGTCGTGGCCCTGGAATGCGATAACAAGGTCGGTGAAATGAACAAAAAAGCAGATCTCATGGAACTTGCGGCCAAGTTGCAACTTCGTCCTGAAATGAAGAAGGAAGTCGAACTCAATCTCGAGCACCTGGGCCGTGAGATTGTCTTCCGTGGCGATTTACAGCGACCGGGCACACGTACAAGATTCCTTGTTGACACCCATGCCATTCTGTTCGATCATTATTTCGTTCTAGCTAAGACTTTCACCGCACGAGATCAATCACGCTCGCTGAAGTATGAACGATACGACGTGTCTAAACTTCCTATTCCCATGGATCTACTGGCTCTGGAAAGCACCAACGATGACCCTGTCGTCAAATCTTCTGTCAGAGGTGTTGCAAGTGTCGCGCCCCAAGGGGGTGTTAGCCCTCTCACCCACACAGGACCCAGTCCCTCCGCAAATAGTGGAGCTGCCGTCCTTGAGAATAAAGACGACAAGATCCTGTACCCTTTCAAGATCAAGCATCTCGGTAAAACGGGAACCTACACACTCTATGCGTTCTCTGCCCAAGGCCGCATGGACTGGTGTCAGAAGATCATCGAGGCGAAGACGAAGCATGCTGCCGCTTTGTTCTCTCAGAATGCAGAGCCCTTCCGACTGCGTGTTCTGGCGGATACTGCATTTGCGTACTCGGACCAGACGTCTGGATCAAAGAGCATTACCATAAAGGGCACACCATTGCACCGCGCTATCAAGGAGGTTGAGAAGAAATACGAAGGGTCTGGATCTAGGCCTCCGCCGGTCTGCAGGACTGGTGTCAATTGTGCCACGGCATTCCAACAGCCCCCAGGGCGACAGATGTGTGCGGTGGGAACAGATTATGGAGTTTACATATCTGATTTGAACAACCCGCGAGGCTGGTATCGGGTAAGTTGTACAGCTGCATTGTACTATTTGACCGCTAACTGAAGTTACAGGCAATTCCTATTTTGCGAGTTACCCAGATTGCTGTCTTCGAGGAGTTTAACCTTTTTCTGCTCATCTCTGACCGGTCTCTCATTGCATATCATCTTGACGTGGTCTGTCCTGCTAGCGGAGTCTCTTCTCAATCACAAGATTCTGCTCGCCGAGCGCCACAGAAGTTGTCTGGATCCCGAGAAGTCGGGTTCTTTGCCGCGGGTCGGATGAAGGATCGCTACTTGGTTTTGTATAAGAAGCGCGATGGATTGTCTTCTACCTTTAAGGTTCGTTCTAAGCCGGTCTTTGCTTTGTAGTTAACGATCTAAACACTGACACTGTCTACCTCCAGGTCCTTGAACCCATTATACAGAAGTCAGCCTCCAGCAAGAGCCGCTTCTTCCAATCTCGCCGTTCTCAGACCGAGTTCTTCCGCGAATATGACGAGTTTTATATCCCGGCCGAAAGTTACGGGATTAACATGTTCCACTCCTCCCTCGCCATCTCCACCCAGCGTGGTATTGAAGTTCTCACATTGGACAAGAAACAATCCTGGTCTGTGCCAGACTTCCGATCCGAGACTCCCGATGCTTCGGACACTCTTATGAGTATTGCCCATCGCATCAAAGATCTCCGACCACTGGGCATGTTCCGACTTAGTGATAGCGAGTTCCTCGTTGCTTACCAGGAATGTGCCGTGTATGTCAATAAACACGGTGATGTTTCACGAAGTGTGGTGATGGAGTTTGTGGGCAGTGCACACACTGCTTGTCTACATGGGAAATTCCTGATTTTGTTCAACGATGATTTCGTCGAGGTTCGAAATGCCATGAACGGTCGACTGAGGCAGGTCATTCCAGGCCACAATGTCGTTTGTTTAGACGATGGTAGCAAACTGCCAGGGTCATTTGGTCAAGCCAATGCAAGCTCAAATATGAGTAGCGTGGCTGGCTCCAGCAATGGAATATCGACCGGCTCTACTCAACATACAGTCAAGATCTGCATGCAACACCCAGAGCATGAACGCAGCCAGATTGTGCTAGAATTGGTGGAGAACCAAGGACAGAAGGATTAATTCATCTTTCTCCCACGGTAGATCCTCGGGCATTCGTTATGATTTCCCCATTTTATCGAGTGACTCGTTCTATTCAGCTCACTTTTTGTTTTGGAATGAAATTAGCCAAGCCCCTTCTTATTTTCCCTGCATCATCCGATCCAGGCTCCAATAATTCTCTCTGGCTTCCTTGGACCATCCGATTTGTTTTGTTTTATTGTTTTTTCTTTCCCTCTAACTCCCCTTTGAAGCAAACCTTGGACATACCATCTGTCCGAGACTGCGTTATTTATTGTATACCCTGCTCATTCTTCACTTCCCCCACCACCGCATCACCATTTAACTCCACTTTTCCCCCCCCTCCTCGGTCCTATTTCTTGCAATGTCCCTCGTTTTTGGGCAAACGAACAGATCGACAAGGGACTTCTTTTGCATGCATTGCACTTTCATGGTTTTGCAGAGCGTGCTGTTCCGATGACATGGTTGTACATAAAAATGTCAGTGTGCCATCTCACGACGCAACGATTTTGTTTTATCTTTGTCACTACCTTTGCATTTTACTATTCTGTTCCAGATGTAATTCACCGAATCAATTTAACTATTACTTCATTCTCATGCCTCTAATGTAGCACGTCGTTAGTTACATGCAATAGTGTATATGGGGTAATTATTAGTATCTTGGAATATGAACAGTCCTCCGGGAACTCCGGCCCAACCCAGAGAAAGAAACCGTTTTAGCAGCTTAATTTACTTGGATCTGACAGATAAAAGCCACGTGAAAAGAAAACTCATTCTGGAGTGTTTGATGTACGGAAAATGGAGTACATACCAGGCGACTGGGCTGATATGAAACAACCGCCTTTGTGACAAAACTGAGGGATCCGAGGGCGTTTTCGCAGCTAGACAATTTCAGGAATTGGGAGGTAAACGGTTTGAACTTATCCTGAGTCAGTCTGAAATCTTCCATAGTGGAATGATAGATCAGGCTAGGACCCTTTTCCAGGACTTTCTTTTTTTTTGTGGGCTTTTTGGTTCGGACCCATTGCCCAATACGGGGCGAACTGAATTTTGGGTTGGGGACCGACTGTCCTTGGGTTGTTTCATGTTGAAGAAGGATTTGCCGCTTAGCCTAATTGTTTTAGTGCATTTGATATGGTTTGTTGGTTGAGTTTGCCCTTGCAAATCCAAGTTTTGAGGAATCCTTCAAATATTAGGGTAAATACTCCGTAGAGGAGGACTAGTATGTATGCTGACCGCTTCAACATTTGCTGAAGTATTCTATTCAATTAGGAAGATAATAGAAAGCTGCAAGAATGGAAAAATGCATCTGTATACTGTTCTAAGATTATCTTCAAATAGATTAAAAACCACTGGAACTAGATCTATCACATCCATGGATCGTGAACAGATGCTTAGTAGAAGTAAACAATCACATACATGCAATTCCGAGCTCGCTCCACGATGAAACAGGATCCCCCGTTTCATCAGCACTACATCTTACTATTCAGAGATGTTTAATCCGATGCAGCCCACTCTAAAACTACCGAACCTCGGTGGTCGGTACTCGAGGCTTTCCTGTATAAGAATTCGAGTCTTCTCAACGGTTATGGGACTCATCCTCGCTCAGTCTTCCAGTCTGTGACCCGGTCTTGACATTCATTCTTTCAAGTCTCACACCAGAGCCGGTCTCTGTTCAATCTTTACTAGTTACATAGGGTCTGGAATTATATTTCAAGCTATAAGTTTGTTTTCATCATGAAGTCGGCTGCTTTCCTCTACGTTCTCAGCACTGCCTTCGCGGCTCCCACTCGCACCATTGAAGAGCGTCAACTTCCTGGCCTTGCTGGCTCGAGCTCTGGAAGCGACAGCAGTATTGGTGCTATCTCTTCTCTCTTCCCCGGCCTTGGAGGTTCTGGTGACAGCTCCTCCGATGACAGCTCCTCCGGCTCCAGTGGTCTCCTCGGCCTGGGTGGCTCCTCCACTGGCTCAGGACTTGGAAGCATTGAATCGCTCTTCCCCGGCCTCGGTGGATCAGGTGGCAGCTCCTCTAGCTCTGGTGGCCTGCCTATCATCAGTGACCTCCCAGGTCTGGGTGGTTCATCTTCCGGCTCTGGCCTAGATGCCTTGTCCTCGCTGATCCCCAGCTCTGGAAGCAGTGGATCATCTGGCTCTGGTATTCCCGGCCTTAGTGGCTTCAAGAAGAGACAGATCCCCGGTCTTGGAGGCTCCTCAACTGGATCTGGACTTGGAAGCATCGAGTCTCTCTTCCCCGGTCTGGGTGGATCCACTGGCTCATCTACCGGCTCTGGACTGGAAGCTTTGTCCTCTTTGTTCCCCAGCTCTGGAAGCAGTGGCTCCTCCGGATCTTCTGGTCTTCCTAGTATTCCCGGCCTGGGTGGCTCTTCTACTGGCTCTGGATTGGAGGCCCTGTCTTCCCTGTTCCCTAGCGCTGGAAGCAGTGGATCAACCGACTCTGGTTTTCCTGATCTCAGCAGCCTGTTTAGTCGTCAGTTGGGAGGTCTGGGTGGATCGATCACTGAGAATGGAGTCACTCAGAACGACGGCTGCCAGCCCTTGACCTTCATCTTTGCTCGTGGTAGCACTGAAATGGGTAACATGGGCTCTGTTGTTGGACCCCCCGTTGCTTCTGCCCTGAAATCCCAGCTGAACAACAAGGTTACTGTCCAGGGTGTGACATACGATGCTGGAATTGCGGTAGGTCATTCCGAAGAATAAGCTCAAAAAGTACACTTCTAACCATTTTACCAGAGCAACGCAGAGATGGGTGCCAACGGTGGTCCCGTCATGGCAAAGCTGGTTAAGCAAGCTCTTAAACAGTGCCCCAAGACCAAGATTGTTCTTGGAGGTTATTCCCAGGGCTCTATGGTTGTACACAATGCTGCTAACAGCCTGAGCGCTGACCAGGTCAGCGCCGCCGTTCTCTTCGGTGACCCTTTCAAGGCCATGTCTGTTGGAAAGCTCGCCAGCAATAAAGTCAAGGAATTCTGTGCTGCTGGTGACCCTGTCTGCGAGAATGGTGTCAACGTCATGGCTCACATTACCTACGGCGGTGATGCTAAGGAGGCAGCATCTTTCCTGATCAAGGCATCTGGAGTTTCTTCCTCTTAGATTCTCCACTATGATTCATGTATACGATCAATGAAAGTCAGGATAATCATGTCAGGATAGATATCTAGAGACAGTCAAGCTTGCTTCTGTCATAGTTTAGACAAGTTTAATCTATCCAATCCCTATCCGTGGATAATAAGTTCACAGAAGTTACTTGTAATCAATACTTATTTAGTTATTGCAACATTTACATGAATTAAGAACAGAGTGGATATTTGCTAGAAAACAATTATCTGTGATTTGGATTCTAGCCTTCATGATTTTGCCAATTTTCGTCTCTTCCTCTAAAACATACGACTGATAAGGACAAGCACCAGTGTTCTCACAAGTATTGGGTATGTTTCTTGTGAAAAGGAGGCCAGAAAAGCATGCCATAGCCTTAGAATAAAGATCAGGATATCAGAAACTGAACTTGAATGTATCGAGATAATATCTGCTTGGACCTGGCTTGATAACTATCAGAATGCATAAACACGAACCCAACCAAGGCAACTAAGACGAAGCGCAATTTTCTAGTAATAAATTTCTACCAGCCCGGACGCATAATGCAAACTAGTAAGAAAAATGTATAATTGCACACCGATATAGTAGCTAGGAAACCAAATGAGGGAACGAGGATATGCGACAAAAGGTTCACCAACAAGGAACACAGTAAGATGGGGATATCATCAAGACTCAAACTCAACGACCTTACTAACGACTTCCGAATCGTGAGGGGAGGAAGACGCGCCGGCACCCTTGGACCCATTTTGGCTTTTTGTTTCAGCATCCTCCTTGCCGTCCAGGAGTGAGGAGCCTTCTCCTTTCTCGCGAACACTGACGACCTCAGCACCCTCCAGTAAATCACGGTCTGCATCACGAACACTGCGGCGTTCCATGTCTGCACCGTATGCACCGGCGCCCCAGCTGGAGATACCGCCTGCCATGGCCGCTGCGGCTGTACTATCACGACGGAGTTCTTCGTCATCCTCGTCCTCGTCATCCTCTTCGTCACGGCCGAGTGCATTGCGCTCGAGATCGCGTTGGGCCTCGTCCATGCGTTTCTTGACTTCGGCAGCCATGCGAATACCATCGGTGACGATGTTGTCGAGGACACCGCGAAGGCCTTTACCGGGGGGAACAATGCCACCAGAGGCGCCGACGGAAACACTGCCAGCGCTAGAGAGGTTGGAGGGACGAGCACTGCCGATATTAGAGAATGTTGTGAGATTTGAGGAAAGAGATGATGATGCGGCGAGAGATGCTGGATGGGGATGATCGGATAGGTGGAATGATTGTGGGAAGTAAGATTCGAAAAACTGTTCTAGCAGCTCGTCTGCCAGAATGACCATACGGAAGGTAGGAAGGGTGATGTGGAGTGGGTTGTTAGGGTCGAGAGCTGGGTTTGCAGACTCAGAACGTGGTCGGGCTTGTTCGCCACTGCTGGATTCACTTGGTTTATGCGTGGTGTTTGATTCGGCCGGGTGATCCGGCTTAGAGTCATCGACATCGATCAGATCTTCTTCGTCATCTCCAATTGCAAAAGATTGCAGCTTGTCGGTAGCCTCTGCGGTAGCGTCTTGCGTAGAGGCCTTTCGGTTCTCTGGATGACTTGGGTCGGCATATTCAAAGCAGCGGCGGATGAATGCGCTGACACTTCCAAGAAAACGCTCCTCTGTGGTGAGCGTGTTCTGCTCGGCGTGGTCACGATCACGCGGGTTATTCAGATCCTCCAAAGACTGCGTAGCGTTGATCGTGCCATCGAAACCGCGGCGGGAGAGGAAGAGGAATGCTTCTGAGATTTTCAAGATTCCCTCACGATCAACTTGACCGTTACCATTATCATCAAAAAGATCGAAGAAATAGTTAATGTTGTTCATGATATCAGGCGACCCTTTCAGTCTTGCCAACCCATTCACAACATTTTGTAGACTCAGACCCTCTTCGGGGTCGCTAGCCCACTTGCGGTAGAGACGCTGCATAAACTCATGGTCGGCTGGTTGTCGACGGTTGGCCCACAGGAGTGATTTGTTGCTGCCCTTTAGGCTACCAAATCCAGAGCTAGAATCCGACCTCGAGGCGGCAGGAGAATCCGAAACGGCCCATTTCGCAGTAGCGGCCATGAACTCACGGAAAGCGTCATAATCCATATGGGTTGGGCTTGGTCCAAGACCGACACGGCCCACTTCCCTGTCAGCGGGAGGACCAAGGACGGAGAGACGCTCTGATTTCTTCTTTTCCTGTCTTCTTCTTTCCTCTTCGAGGAGCTTCTGTTGTTGTTGCCATTGATAAAGTGTTTCGTAAAAGCGGTCGTAGATGGTTCCAAGATCATCCACACTGAGGCGTTTGCTCTCAGGTCCAAGGTTGCGGATCGATGTACGCTTGGCGAAATTCTCAATGTTCTCCAGCACAGCATCCTTGTGCTTTTCACGTTGCTCTTCAATGGTGCTATGTGTGATACCAGAGAACTCTTTGAAGGCAACAACCATCAATTCTTGGAATCGAGTAATTGCGCGTAACTTAGGATTCTCCGACCTGGGGTGAGCGGATTCATCTAGACGTGAGAAATAAGTTTTCAAAATTGAAATGAACGAACCATCATCCTGGACGTCAAGAAGCTCTTCGCCATTGATGCGGAGGATAGCCAAGCCGACCTGGAAGAGCACCTTGGGACCCTCGAGGAAGAAGACGTCCAGAACACGGAAGGCGAAAACGAGCGGCATAGAGTTGATATACAATGAAAGGAACCATGGCAGAGAGACTACCGAGAGCTGTACGTCTGTTTTGGTAAGGTGTTCCCAAAGAACGGGCATGGTTTTCTCCACCAAGGATTCGAAGACTTTCTGATCCAAGAGGGTACCATACATAGTCGTTGAATAATAACCTGGAACGAGTCGATCACATAGCACCGAGAGAAGGAAAAATGCCTGTGCCTCGGACATATAACTGATTCATGTGAGCATTAATGTCTGTAGCCACAGAGTTGGATTTGGGTACGAACATTAACAAAGCGGCAACAACAATATTCATAGCCTGGCAGTAACCAATCTCTGCATTTGTCCAACTGTAGGCAGTAAGAACGCGTCGTAGACGACTGATGCCCTCTTCACTTTGGAATCCAGGGTATTCAGGTAAACTGCGATTCAAGTCCTTTTCAATTTCGTCAATTGCAAGAGACTCTTGGCCCTCAAATTTAGCCAACGTCTCTTGGTACAATTTAGGAGAACGGATGCGGAGGAAGAGCGAGCCCGAGGCAAGCTCCCATATTTCTCCACGAAGTCGGTTGGGCAAGCCCACTCGAATCAATTTGTGGAATGTCGGTTGTCGGACAAGAGTGGCATTGCGGCCGTTTTCTGGAGAACGAGGTCAACACCTGATACCAATGCTCCGGAATAAATAACCGAGCTTACCTCTAAAATATTCACCCCAAAGTCTCATTTTACTTCTGTCTCGAAGCTTACGCGCATCACCAGGATAGCGGAAAAGCATACCCAGCCCAGCATCGGGGGGTTGACGACCATCACCTTCACCTGCTTCTTGTGTTTTGGTCTTGGCTCCAGAAAGCAGATATTCCGAGTAGCAGTCAGTGACGACCATTCGGAGGTTATCAACCTCCTTCATACCCTCCCGTAATCCTTTCTTCAGCGTATCACAGAACCGCTCACAGGCTTGTCTACTGCCAACGAGCTGTAGGATCAAGCGCTGTGGGGTGAAATTCGGTTCTTGCTGTTTGTTCAAGAGTCCGTTCCATGTTGTCAAGGCCAGCGAGAAAACATGACTAGCACTGTGAAGACGCTCAACACGACGGATACAGGAGAGAGGAAGCGTGAAGCCATTTCCAGACGGGCCAGTTCCGTGCGTTTGACCGGTAAAGTTTGTAGAGGCGCTGGTTGTAGCCGAGGGCAAGAAGCTTGTTGGTTGAGTGGAGAAACAGATAAATCGCTCACTGAGATGCAGACGACCTGTATATCTGTTGCCCGCGCGGTCTACGCGACGAGAACCTTCATCCGAGCCAGAAGACGAGGTTGGTAAGGGAAGAACGAGGTCAGCTGTGATCTCTTGGAGCGGGTTTTGAGAATCGGGGAGACGGAATTGTTGGCGGAAAAGGGTGGCTTTGGAGGGGGTGCCGTCAGGCGAGGAGAGAGAGGGAATGTTGAAATTAGCCGGATCAATCAGCGATTGGGCTTTCTGGACGAAAGATGACCACGGAATCATGGTGGGCAGTATCCGATTTGGGACGGACCAGGCGTTTGGTGGTGTTGAGTCGGCGCGGAGCTCGAGCTGCGGTTTATGATAACGGGTCGATTGGGACAGCAAGCTGCGCAAAATGGCCCGTGCTTGATTTTAAGGAGAGTTCCAAGGTCATCGTATGGCCCAAATCATCCTTGATCAAATACTGGGCCTGCAGTTCAAAGAACGTGGGGGCACGAGGAGTTGTTGATGTCGGATCGATAAGAGGGGGAGACGCTGGCGACGTCCGTACTATCACGTGATAATCAGCCTTACGTTAAATCTGGACTATAAATGTTGGCAACTACGATGTTCAAAAATGAAGAGTTACGAATTTTACTATGTTGAAATACGATGGAAGAATTGATTTCAGAAGAAGAAAGCTGGAGGAGTATCATTGTAAGAAGAGAAGGAAAATCGCTGTACAAGCTGGACATCACAAGGAAAAAAGGAAAGGAAGGTGGAATGACAGTCATGAAAGTGTTTCAAGAAAGACCATCAAATCGATAAGATATTGAAAGACCGGGACAACATCTGCCGGTTGATCTGGATATGAGAATTTTTTTCTGCTTTTGTTTTGTTTTCTTTTTTGGTTCATCTCACGACTGTCCAGTTCTATCATCCATCAGAGCTGCATATACATAAAATCTGTTTTAGTTCTTATCCATGGAGTCGCGCTTCGCCTCTTCGGCGTACTCAGGAAGAACATCGTCACTCTCGACCATCAGACCCTGCTTTTCACAAGAATTGCCATCTTCCCAGGCGGCCTTATGCTCCCTAGGCTGAGTGCCACGGTAGCGTTGCCAGCAGAAGATAACAACTTGACCGACCAGCATACCGACAGCACTGGCTGTCAGTCCAGCCAAAACGCCGAGAATGGCAGGGACAACGATGAAGCGAACAACTCGGGAGAAGGTGTGAGCCAGGGCGCCATGGGGAGGAGGGGGACCGTGGTGACCGTGGTGGTGAGGACGACCAGCATTCTCAGGCTCGAAAGGAGCAGATTGGTGATGGTGGTGACCCTTGGGGTTGAACTCTTCGGCGACACCCATGTGGCCGGGCTTGAATTCGCCATGGCCCATGCCCTTGTTCTTACCATGGCAGCCCTTGCGACCACCCTTGTGGGAGGTCAAGTTGAAGAGACGATCCTTGGCAGAAGACAGAAGACCACGAATACGAGAGACAAGAAGTTCTTGGAGACACTTGGGCTTGCCCTGGCACTTCTTCCATGATGAGCGATCGGGAGCCGGGGTGTTTTCAATTGAGGTCTTGGCGATATAGAGCTCGCCATTGGGGTCGACAATCAGGGTGATGGCGACAGTGTCGACGGGAACAGGGTGTGATTCGATGTCAAGAATGGTGAAACGAACATCGAGGAATTCAGTTTCGGGTGTATCAGCCGGGGAAGGCAGGGGCATGACCTCTAGGGCGTAGCCTACAGGCATGGGATCGGATTCTTCGCCATCTTCTAATTGTTGGACGGCGCGAATGGGTGAAGGGGGAACAGGAGGGAAGATCTGACGACCATTGGCCATAAGGCGGTTATCGTTGATGGCAAAGTCAAGAGTCTGTTTTTTGTCAGCCAGGCGTGTTCAAGAAAAAAAAAAAGGAAGATCCATGTAAAGACTGAAACGAAAGTCGTACCAGAGTAGAAGGCTTGTTGTCAGTCCAGCTGACGGAACCATCCTTCTCGATCTCGCGGAAAGGACATTCGGTGCAAGGCACGTCGACGACGGCATTGCGAATATCTTCAAATAGCATAGGGTGAACGTTCATGAAGCCATCCTCGATGGCTTCCAATTTTGGCTCCATCTCAGGGACAACCAGCATCGCTCTGGCACCCAAGGCGGCAGTGCCACCTAGCAAGAGGGAGCGAACGAACATGGTCAATAGGGAGGTGTATGTGAGTAAAGAGCGGACCGAAGACAAAATGTTCAAGGGATGAAGCACTTGAAGTATAGAAAGGAGAATTTTTGAAGAGAAGATGATCAGTCGTAAGAAGGTCGCAAGATGATAAGAGGGGGAGAAGAGTACAAGAAGGAAGGATGGAAGTGGGGATGATCAATCCGCATTTGGGGCGAATGGCGCAAAGCAAGTGGGTCAGGTGACGCACGCTGCTGCCGTGGCGAAACTTTTGATTGGTTGATTAATGAGCGTCTCGCCCAAATGGGTCCTGCAGGACAGTCTAATACCATAATACCATACGTCACCCGCATAAATCTCCGCGAAACTCAATGCGTGGCCAGTAATACCGTAACGATACATCCAGCCCTTTGCCAGTTCAAGTCGATCGGCGCCACTGCGGAGCTAACCTTCGCGGGTGCAAGTATAAATGTGTATTTTCTGGGAATGCTCTGTCGATCATCTTGTTTTTCTTTGATTTACTTGGAATGTATATTTTTTTAGTACTATTTGAAGGTCATGTATCAAATCTCTTTCATAAACTCCTGTATATCTGTAAAATATAAAGGATATGTTCATTCACAAGGATGTTCTTGTTCTATCGTGTCTATCTGTGGGTTCTTCATGTTGATCTCTGCACTGTTCACGTCTATCATTGCAATGCCACCCGATCGACATCCAGCCATTGTTTCCACCCCTGATTCCAATAAACGTCCGCTGTCTGAAACTCTGCCTGTGCAATGCGCATCCGCTGCATCATCCGGTCTGTCGCCGTGTTGGCCGTGACGATCCGTTGATAAGTCTGGTAGTCCTGAATTAAGTATACCATAGCAGCAAGGATCGCAATTCCCACTAATGGCCGGATAAGATCTCTGGGTCGCTTTTTGCAGTATATCCAAATCAATTCCAGTAGTGTGTGATCACCAAGTATTGTGTCAGGGTCTCTACCGAGGGATGATTGAGCTGCAATCGACCCTCGAACATTGATCATCTGCTGTAATGACCGCACCTCCAGATTCGGCAATGACACAGATGACCTTGTTAATGCGCACCCAGATCCTTGGTTTGTCGCTCGAGAAGATCGTCTCCTGGCAGCTTTCACGATTCGATCGGGGAAGTGACCTCGTGTTTGACGGCGCGCGCGTAAGCATTCCTCATTTGGGCGGTTTTCTCTATCCAGGTGTTTATGTATTATCGATCTCTTGAACATAGTTTCCGAGCGTGTATATGGACCAAAATTAGGCCTCCGGGCATGTTTCCTTGACAGTTGAATCAGAGGCTCTCCGGCCTCGATATCATCCAAGCCAATTTGGGATACTCGTCCCTTCGAGCGCTTGCGGGGGATCGTGGCTCCCTGGGAGACTTGGCTTTGAGATAAGATTGCTTCATCGGGAAAACTCTCTCGTTGCTGGAAGCCCTGAAGATGAACCTCGTGCTCTCGTATATGTACATATGCTGGCGCGCATTGGGCACTTCCTACTGGTGACTCGGCATCAGTCTCATACTCAACTGTCCCAAGGTGCACGAAGGCAGGCTTCTCAAAATTGGGTGTATTATCCATGTAGCCGTCGTCGTCATCATCTGTATCATACTCTAGATAGCTCAAGTTTGACTCTTTACGACCCTTGACAAACTGATTGACGCTTGTGAACTCCGAACTCTTAGTCTGAGGCGTCGTTTCGGGTGTGTTGAAGAACTTAAATCCGGAATCATCGTCGACTTGCGAATCATCCGAGTCAGAATCACTCTCATTCTGACGTGAGTTTCGATTCTGCCACCAGGTGCGGAGAGACATCGGCTGGTAGTTCAGCATCTTGGTGTACGAAGGATATCCGTCTTTGTCCGACTCCAGCATTTCCATCATCTGTTGAGACGCGAAGTATTCCGCCATCAGAAATCGCGCATTGAATATCTTCTTTGCCTCTTCCGCGATTCGCAATGTCTGCTCCATGAAATTGCTGTATGTGTGCACCAAATCCCAGAATGTCTTCTTGGGATCCGTACTCAACATCATATCCCGCAGTTTCTTCCATTGCTGAATTTCCTCGCAGAACGCATTATAATACACACTGTCCTTGATGTGATGGTTTTCTGCCATAAGGTCTATGTCATTTTCTAACTCCTGCACCCGTTGATTCATGTATTGAAGCTCGGATGTGAGTTTGTCGTTGCGGCTGTTCAGAGTAATTCCCATCTGCTCAAGCCTGGCATACTCACTCTCTAGATCATCGATGTATGTCTCTCTTATGAATGAATTTTGCAGCTCCTTCTTCAATTCTCGCCTGAGGGCTTGATTTTCCTCCCGTTGTTGATCGTTTAGAATCTTTCCTCCACTAAGGCTTTCTTCATAGACTGTAAGCATTTCATTTAGTCGGTCTAATTCTGTAGCCAAGGGAATCTGTTCTCCTATGGCATTAATCTGAGCTCTTCTCAGGAGCTCTTCACGAGCTCCTGCAGCCATCAGTCGCTGGAGATCTCCATGGCTTGCCTCTTGAGACTCAATGTAAGCCTCTTGATTGAAGGGTGTCATCAACATCTGCAGCGCATTTTGCTCTTCTGCATGTGCCCTTTTGGCTCGTCTAGACTCTTTTCGCTCTTTTATCTTTTTCATTCGATTAATCAGATCCCAAGAAATCTTGTTCGTCCTTCTAGGTCCGGATGGAATGCCCTCGCTGGCCTGTGTTCTCTTGTCGCGGCGTCGAGCAATTGAAGCCCGAGGCATCGTTGTTTCTTGACCTATGAGTTGTGTCTGGAACTATGAATGGCACGAGGGATGTAGTACCCTATACGTGTCCTGGAATTAGTCCGGCTTGGAATTGTTTCCTAAAGTTAGTTCGCGGAAGAAAGTCAATTGTTATGAGGCTAAAAATCTCAAATTGAATTTAACACCTGTGGTGTTTTTGTCGAGTATTATTATTTCTACCTGACGAGAATTTTTCGAGCAGAAGGTTCTGAAAATTGAGAGCTATCGACGAGATTATATAAAAAGCCTCGAAAATCGTCATTCTTTGTTATGATTAGCTCAAAGATCATTGTCTTAAGACGTTGGCTATTTTCAAATTCTTCAAACCGTGCCACGTTAACTTCCATTGGTTATGTATATACACTAATGCAGTACGTCGCTGGTTTCTTTTGTGATACTAAGCCGTTTGCTTTGTCTCGGTTTGGATGAATGCAGACAATTGCATTTGATATTTTGTTGGGTTCATTGTTTCAATTGTCTAGGCTGAAATTGTGAACTTTGGTCGAGAATTGACGTATTTGCCGTAGCTATATTCGGAGCTTTCCTTCAAATCAATACTTATCTCCAAATATGCTCATGGAGCCAGTTTCTTAACTTGGTCCTACTATCTAGGTAGTAAACTATTTTGATTTCCAAGTACAAGTCGCATATGTTCAGAAAATGAGACTACATACTCATGATTGTCAAACGAAGGCTACCCTTTCTATCAAAGATCTTCTGAAATAGCTTTGATTCATTGCCCTGAGCAACCTGACAAACCTCCAAGTCCCACAGGATTTTGACCTACAAGAATATCCACCTGCAAGGCTACTAGTCAAGCTTGCTCAGTGTGGGTACTTGCTCGGCTCGGGACTTTCCGACAACAAAGACGACAACAAAGTCTACGCATGGCTCTACGAATGACGCATTGTCCACGAGTCTGTCGATTTTGGTACCTGGCTCCCGAGCAGGAAGCTAAGGAAGATCGTGGGCCAGAAGTGGGCAAAGTCTTTCGATGAGGTGGCTTCGGCGGGTTAGAAGGTTGGATCCATATCAAAACGCGCGGCATGCAGCGACATTTCATTGTCCCCATAGTGCCCACAATTGGCCAACTTTTTTTTAAAAGGTAAATATCACCAGAACAGACCTTCATTTTTTTTTTTTAAAAAAAAATTCAAGATATGTGTATCTAGTTGCGGCAGTCACCACCAGCTAAGACTGTGCCGTGACAACTAACCCAGCCGGGCGTGATGTAAAAACGGCTTCATCGTTCTTAATGTAAGGCAAATAGATTCACCGATTAGAATTAGACTATTGATCCACTGGAAACACACGGAAGAACATGACATAGGTTATGTAGCGTTTCAAGAAGGGCGAGTAAGTCCCCATGCTGTTCAATGCGACGGACAGCATTCCGCCACAATGGCCGCTGTGAACTCCTCGATTTCTGAATTATCGTAAGTCATATCCTAACAAAAATGGTTAATATCCATTGTAGTTCATTCATTAGTTGCGGGTGAGTTATATCATGATTGGCAATTTGTTTTACGAGAATCTTTTTCAATGCATAGGTACTACCTGCTATAGATCATAAACAGTAATTAATACATCCCCTTACGGGATTTTTCTTAAATTATGATTCCCCAGTCAGAAACATGAAGTCCCCTGATATCACAGCTACTCCCAAACTTCATAGTCTGGAAAATACTTGTCATGAATTCTTTTGGCATAGGCCACGAGTGTCGGATAGCCATCCAAGATCTGCCTAGTCGTCGGACCACTTTTCGAAATCAGTACACACCAACATATTAACCATAGTCTACAATGGACAATGGGAATCTACTTACGCATTACAGATGAGACCTGATATAATAAAACCAAAAACCACTGCATCAGCCTCTGTGGGTGCATCTCCACCCCAAAGCCAGAACGGGCCCTCCGAATTTCGATGTTGGATGTATGAGGCTGATAAAATTGCATTTAGAGATCCCCAAATCTCAACTCGGAAGGCAGCGATTTCCTCGGGGGAGAAGGTGCCTGTGCCTTGACCTTGCATTGTGCGGACGGTTTTATTGTAAATAATGTTGCCAACGACTACCTGGAGAGGCCAGGACATCCCGCCGAGAATCTTCGCGCGCATTGTATAATAATTCTCGATCCATCTTTCATGGCCCTGTCATTGAGAGAATTAGGTTTGATGTCGCATCGCGTATCGCCTAAGTTGAAGGCGTCTGGATCCATTGAACTTACCTGAAGGAAATATAATCTGTTTTCGAGGAGGGCTTTGATGGAGAGATCTTGAGCCTTTTGGACAGGTGAAATGGAAGCATTAAGATCTTCCAAGTGACCAGACTCAATAAAAGAGCGAACGATCAAGTCGGAGTCGGCTAGGCTTTGGAACTGGCCGTCAAAGTCGAATGTGATGTACGGTACTTTTCCCCTGGGTGCTTTCATAGGAGATCCAGACTCAACATTGTAAGAGATTCCACCAAACCGCAAACGAGCTTCTAGCTTGGTGACAAATGGCGACCATGTATAACATCCCTTTTCGGGAAAGCCACGGAAGATAGTGATGTTAGAGGGCGTATTTATTGTCGACATGCTTGTAGATTGTTCTGATGCAGAGGATAGTAAACTGTTCTTTAAATGGCCAGAGTGTTGCAATGAAAAAGGATATTGAAGAGAGCAACAAGTGGGCAACTACGCGACTAATAAAGGACATGCCGGAGGCAGAATCAATTTGCAAAATACGAGGCTAAAATCCATACCGAGATGACTGGGGGCCAAACTGGCTGCATTGAGGCTGAGGTATAAAGCTTTCAGCCTAGGTTGTGATCCTTCGGAGGTTCGGCTCGGTCTTTGGCGAACGACCGGGCCGCAGTGCAGATGAAAGACGGAGTCTGCGGGTTTAGGGCCGTCGGTTCAATTACATTTCGATTAGAACATTTATTACTTTGAGCTATTTCCGAACGCGAAATCCAAATCCTGAAAGAGTGTTGTATTGACTGGGATAAAATAGAAAACTGACTTTGTGTAGAGTCTTTGGACGTTGATAGTTGGTGAGACTATCACTAACTATTGAACATTGACAAACGCTCCCCTATGCAGAGGCTTAGAATAGTCATGCTGGCTAAGAATGAAAGGACTTCGAAGAAGTGTTGATGAATGTATCGTGGCGATTCTTCGGCCTCAAAGGGGGGTTCCTACTTTCAACGGTACTCTGCTCTCGCTGTACTCCCCGCGGTTCGATACGACGCTTCTTGCTCGAACTCGGCGCCTCTTCACTTGAAATAGTAGTCTCTCGACTAGGAGTAGAAGCCTCCTTTTTTTCACTCGGCGTATCGTCGGATGGAAATGTCCAGGCTGGCCAGCGTTCACCCTCTATTTTCAAAGGGGGACCCGTATGCCGAGGCCACTGCTCCAGACCACCCACAAAAACTGCCACAATATCTTCAACTCCACTTGAGAATACCATTGCAGACAAAGGATCGGGAATGGTCTTGTCACATGGAGGCCTGAGAAGAATCATGTCGGCGAATCTACCGTTGGCGAGAGTGCCAACTTTAGGTCCACAGTTGAGCAAACTGGCTGCGCCGAGCGTATGCAAAACGAAAGCTTCCTTCGGTCCAAGATCTCCCGGTCCAAGATTAGGCTTATGGAGTCGAGGTAGATACACGGACAAGCGCATATTCTCGAAAGGATCACATCGGCCGCTGCTCGCTTCGCCATCCACGCCCAAACCAATACGTCTGAGCCCGAGTTGTTTGTACGTTTCGATTGTCGCATAGCCGCTTCCCAATCGAGCATTTGACATTGGATTCCAGCTCATACCCACGCCTTTACGAGCAACTTCGGGTACCATTCCAGCCCTGTGTATTGTACTTCCATGTGCCCAACTTTGTACGAAATGGCTGAGAGTTAATTTCGAATTAAGAAGCCCAGAGTTCACCAGCCAGTCCCAGCGAGTGTGCTCCCGAATGATATCATTCCCATTGGGACTTTCCAGATAGTTCAAGTGCCCGCCCACTTTCAGCTTTTTCATTATATAGGACTCCATCTGAATAGTTTCTGGCGTAGCACAGTGATCCTCAAGGCCGTGAAGTGAAATCTTAGTACCAAGGTGTTGTTGCCAGTCCTTGAACTGAGTGGCCCAGGACAGAAAGTGTTCAGTTCGCTGGAGTGCCTGAGAAGTGGTCCAATCGTTCGAGTACTTTCCAACGTTGAATCCATGAACGAGACGAATGCCAGCATACATCGCCCCTTCAAATTGTGCGCGATCGGCTCGGCCATCCTCTAAGCGTGACGGGTATGTAAAGTTGAAGACTGTGGTGATGCCTTTCCGAATATGTGATGCGGCTCCATCGACTGTAAGCTCGTACAGTTCTTCAGCTGAAAGATCCTTCGTTTCGTTGTATAGAGCCTGTGACCATTCTTTCACATTGCTTTTGGGAGCTCGACCGGGAAAACCATGTTGCCAAAGTTGGCTGTGAGCCGACACGAAGCCCGGAATCAACCACAGATCAGCGGCTTCAATAAGTCTGTCAGCCGTCAATAGATCGCTCTCTTGGGCTTTGCCAATGAAAGCTACAGTTCCATCGTGTGCTACTAGGACATCCGCAGTGATAGGTCGATGTAGTGGGCGTATCAGCAAAGCGTCGTGAATTGCGAGACGGTACTTGCGACGGCTGCAGCTCATGTTTCATCAAGAGAATATAAATTGAAAAGGTAAGAAATGCGTATAATTGCTAGTCGTATGTCTTTAATGTTGAATGAAAGTGAAGAGTTCAAAGTTGATGCCCGCCGGACGAGAAAAGAAGCCTCGACAGTCTCGACAAGAAACATCACGACGGCAGCAGCGATCCCCGATCTTTCCCAGTTTGGTGATTTCTCTATCAAAATCCGTGGAAGGAACGGCTGCAGCCCCATTGAGGCATAAACTATGAGAATTCGACCTTTCGTGACTCTCATGAAATAGCGACTTTTAGATACTGTTTAGTAATTGGCAAATTAACCAGGCCGGTCTATATACAGTGTAACTTTGGACGATTAGTTCACAGCTTGGACTTCTTTCCTGTAACATTGGCCACTTCCTGACCAGACAGGAGGAAGTCAGGGTATTGCAGATTTCCATTTGTCGCAAATCCTCCGCTCATGCGCCAGTTTGCACCATCAACTAAAAGGAATATTAGAGACAAGCAGTATCAATCCATTTGAGTCAAAAACTTACCAACGAGAGTTTGACCTGTAACATAACTGCCGGCTTCGGAGAAAAGGTAGACAGTAGCATCGGCAATATCACGGACATGGCCAACACGGCCAAGAGGTTGCGACTTGATATAGGCTGCTTTGGCGTCGGAGGGAAGTAGACGATCCAAGCCCTACATAGATTGTTAGACTCAATTCAGCTGACAATAGCAGTTATAATGACTTGCCTCGGTTTGGGCAATTGGACCAGGGGAAATAATGTTGGAGGTCATCCCACGTGGGCCATACTCAATGGCAACCGAGTTGGACAAAGAGTCGATACCGGCCTTGGCAACAGACACATGGGCTTGGAAAGGCATGCCACGGTAGTGCAGAGTGGCACTGACGAAGATGATCCTACCGCCGGTGCCTCCGGAGAAAGGTTGTACTAGATCGCGGTTAACGAAACTGATTTGTTACATGCAATCAGCTTGGAACTTACATGTTTCAGAATCCATTCTGTGTCTCTTTCCAGACTCAATCAGATAAGGCAGAGTAGCCTTGAGGGTGTTGTAAGAGCCAAGAATATCGATATCCATCACGGACTTGAATGCATTCACGGATAGCTGTTCAATGGAAGCCAGGAAGTTACCCGCCGCTCCGGCGCTGTACAACGTGCAAGTTAGTGGGACAGTGTTGACCGCGACAATCGCAGCAGAAGAACATACATAACAAAGTCAATTGCACCAAGCTCCTTGACACAGCGCTCAGCGGCAGCCTTGAGATCATCGAATTTGCGAACGTCGACTGCGCCAATGCCGATCACTTTAGCACCCGGTCGGATGGTGGCCATGTCTCGGGCAGCGGATTCAGTCTTTTCGACATTGCGGCCGATGATGCAGGCATTAGCGCCGAGATGAATCAGAGCACGAACCTGGGCGCTGCAGATAGTGCCAGCGCCACCAGTGCAGAAAACGACCTTGTTATCTGATAGGAAGGGAGGTTAGACGAAACATTGTTGAGGGCAGAGTACTCCAAGCCGAAGCAGGACTCACTGAAGATGCCATCCTTCCAGACATCACTCATATATTGATTCTTGGCAAGAGGCATATTGAAAGACAGGAGATAAGATTGGATGAAGTGTAAACAACTGATATGATATCTGTAGGGGCATTTAAGGGAGGAGCGGACTCGGAGTTGTCGAGTCCGTCGCGGTTTCCCCACAGCAACTCAGCCGGGGGCCGAGGCTCCTTCTGAACGAGTACAACTGGTAGTGTATCACTACTATGTACATAGCTTAAGAGTATATTTTTGTTGGTAGTTGGTTAATTGGCAAAACTAGTAGATAGAATTATTGTAGATATCATATATTCATCAAACTAATATTTGATTACTCAACACTCTAGTTCAAACCCTACTACTCATACCAGTCCTATCAGTCCTATATCATGCTAGCACATGTCTACATAGTAATTGATATGAGCCTAAACTAGCAGATTGAATAGATAAATTATAATAAACATGCACTCTAAGGTAATATTGCCCTCAATAATCCCACACTCTACTAACGTCGTGCAATGCTGAAGAACGTGGGGTTGCTGATTGGCCTGCGGCGACGTCACGGCGCCAAAGAAACGTGGTGAACTTTTCCCGGAGCCACTTTCATTGCTTCCTACCATCCACCACTCCATCAATCGCCTCGTAACAGAACTCTCTATACTGGGTACACACCTCCGTTAACTATATCGCCTCGTTATCTATGCCATGGCGTGCCCTATCACTGTCTCCAAGTTTGTCGGGACCGTGTCTCTTGGTCTGCTGACTGTAAGCCAACCGCTGCCCGCGGCCACATCCTGCAGACCCCAACAACCGCGTCGCAATCACCCAATCTCATTGCTAACTGCTTCGCGATGAATAGGGCCTCTCTTATTCAACATCCGCCATCACCATTCCCTCTCTAAAACTTCTCCCAACTTCTACCACCGCTTCCCGCTGCCTCCATGAAGTCCAACGGCTTAATCGCAAACATGCCCTACGCTTATCCAGCATAACAAATACATGTCTCTGCTTCGCCTACTTCGTCTCTCCTCCACGTCGCCAACACCCCTATCTTCTCTGGATGTGCACCGTCTCCACGCTCGGTGCCTACGGGCTAGACTTCTTTTTCAACCGCCATCTCGGTCTACAGAACTGGGTCATCGACGTGGTCTACGACACAATGGGATTATCGCTCGGCAAACCCACCAGCAAAAAGGAAGAAGATTTAGTCGTCGTTGAATCTGAGGAGGATGTCAATGGAGAGAGCGTCCAACATGAGATGGACCGGGAGCGACGGATGCATTATATTCGGGCCTGGGTCTCTGGTCTCGCTTTATCGATGGGTATCGTGGGTCTGTGGGGAGACAAGAAGTGAGCGTCGGTCTCGTTCAAGTCCAAGCTAAGCTCATGACACAATTTTCAGGCTTTTGCTTTTGGTGAGTGATGCGACGGTAATATCCAGGCGTTCTCCATTGCTTCCGTTCAAAATCTCCTCAAGATCGCACTGCGACGAGCTTGGAACCCATCTTTGCGAATTATTTTCAGCGTGATTGGATACCTTTTTTTTTCTTTATTTACGCTTATGTACATTGGCTAATTTCAGTTAATATTACCTTCTGTTTACTCTACTCTGAATCCCTTTCAAGATTGTCGGGGCGTGTTCAGATTGACATGAACAGCCCTGGAGTAATAGTAGGTAAGGCAACTGGAAGGTTTCAAGTAAATCGCATCACTCTGTTCCAAAAGCTCTGACCCCTCCACCTCCATATACATAGCAACAAGATCAGTACACAAAATTAAGAAAATCAAATTTATAGTATGCCTAGAGGCCACAATTCGGTGTTTGTCCCAGCGGAAGCTTAATTCCAAGAATGCATTGAATACTTGTGAAGCATGTTAATGCTCAAATAACGCAGAATAGTCCAAAACCGCCCCCGGACATTCCGAGAGGAAACCCCGGACCGTCAAAGATGATCCACTTTCATCTTCAAGTTCGAGTCAGGTTCAAATTGAACCCCCATACCTAAGTCCAATGGGAAGTCGCCGTTGATCTTCAAGTTGAAGTGGTGGTGGGGGTGGGGGCGGAGCCTTTTGTAGATCAGCCAGGGCGAATCAACCCAAATCGATATAAAAGCATACTGGGCACCTGCAAAGAGTCTTGGGTATACCAATTCATCTTTCATCATGAATTTCGCTCTACTTTTTCTCATCTCCATACTATTTATTGTATTCCAAGTAGTTGTTCGTCTTGGTCGAGCAGGATTCTCTTCTCTGAGAGATATTCCAGGTCCATTCTGGACCCGATTCACGTCTCTTTGGTACTTTAACCACGTCCGCAACGGTAGTTTCGAGCACGAAAACATTCAACTTCATCTGAAATATGGGCCAGTTATACGTCTTGCTCCAAATCACTATAGCATAAGTGACATCTCTGCAATCAAGACTGTCTACGGGACTGGTTCGCAGTTTGCCAAGTCAGCTTGGTATGATGGATGGAAGCACCCTGCTCAATGGACTGTCTTTGCCGATAGAAATATCAAAAGACATTGTAAGTGGCTATTCTCTTTGTGATCATGATCTGAGGACGTCAGGCTAATATTCATATTAATTACTTTGCTAGCGGACACTCGCAAACGATTTACTAGTCTATATTCAATGAGCTCCCTGGTCCACTATGAACCATTTGTAGACCAGTGTGCTGAGATATTCAATAAGCGATTGATCGAATTCACTGAGACAAAGAAGTCCTTGAACCTTGGGCATTGGTTTCAATGCTATGCATTCGACGTGATTGGGAATATCACGTTCGGCGACCGATTCGGTAAGCCTTCTCCCTGTGATTTCAAGATGTGCAACCGATTACTCACATAGTCAGGCTTTCTCGATCAAGGTGAAGACATCGATGGTGCGATGGCCGCAGTGCATAAAGTCATGATGTACAGCACTTTGATTGGAGTGTATCCCGAGTGGCATCCCCGATTGTTTAGGCTATTGAGCAAGTTCAAATGGTCCGGGGCAGGTGGTAGAGCATACATCAGCAAATTTGTACAGGAGAAGATTCGTCTTCATGAAGCGGACTCCAAGAATTCTGACAAGGGAACATCTGAACATATTCAAACTCAAGATTTCGTGGACAAGCTGATTATGGCCCGCGATAAAGACCCAGAGAAAGTAACCGATTATCACCTCTTTATTATGGGACAGTCAAATGTGACTGCCGGGTCAGATACAACTGCTATCAGTCTATCGAGTATAATGTGGCACCTTCTTCAGAACCCCGAGACTTTAGCCAAATTACGAGCTGAGATCGATACTTTCACGGCCAATGGACTATGCAGTGAAAACGTGACTTTCAAGGAGAGCCAAGATATGCCATACTTCCAGGCTGCCATGAAAGAAGCCCTGCGGATGCATAGTGCAACTGGCTTACCTATGTGGCGAGAAGTCCCTGCAGGAGGAGCCCAGATCAACAACCGCTTTTTCCCAGCTGGTACAGTTATTGGTGTGAACACTTGGGTTGCACACTATGATGAGCGTGTCTTTCCTGATGCAAAGAGCTTTCGGCCCGAGAGGTGGCTCGAGGCGGAAAATGATCCCGATAAGTTGAAAGAGATGAACCAGATGTATATGCCTGTAGGTACCACCATCACGTTGCACAACTCTACACCAGCCATGAATTCCTGCTTACAATCTTTCCAACACTAGTTCGGATTGGGCTCGAGAACATGCCTTGGAAAACACATTTCCATTCTTGAAATGTCCAAGTTAATACCTCGGCTTGTTCGCGATTACGACTTCACGCCCCTCAGAAGCGACTGGAAAACCGAGAACTACTGGTTTGTGAAGCCGATGGATTTTAAAGTCCATGTACAAAAAAGAGTGAAATGAGAGAACAGTTTAGGCTTAGAGATATTAAACCCTTTGTGAGCAAAGTAGCATATTGATGCCGCATAGTTGTACCAGTATCACTAGTAGGATGACTGATAGTGTCTTTATTCGATTGTCAACCCTACTATGACTCAAATCTCCGAAGAGCTATCGATCTCTTGTCCAGTAAAAATGTCTTATTAGGCGAAAGACTAATGGATTTCACGTAGAGATGTTCATATAGTAAACTCAGGCATGAATTGTTCAACTCACACCAAGACTCATTTTTCTATACTCCATTATCAAGTCATTCACCTCGCCCATATCCGTATGATCATATCTTGATAATTGTCCTGGCTCCTCTGCGTTACTTTGATCCTCCTGGCTAGCTGTCATTATTTTGCCGACGAAGAGACGAGCTAGTTGCCAAAATTCAGAAGCACGACTCAGAAATCCAACCTGTTTCCAGAGATTTTCTGGTATATCTGGTATATCGATATCTTCTGGAACTCTTAAGTTCCATATTCGACGCCAATTTTCGAGACCAGTCTGGATTGGGGCAATTGTTGACTCGAAGACAAGGGAGTTATGAAGATGAAATAGTAGACAGTGCATTGCTTTCAGGGGTTAGCATGAGTCTCCGAAAGTGTCCTTTGCTATGCTCCATGATGTTGTATAGCTTACCTTGTATAATCGTGAAAAGATTCAGTGTCCCCAAGCCTGCATAGTCTTGGACCAAAGTCTCTTCAAAGGGACTTTGGCACATCTGTCGTGCGACGGACATTATGGATAAATGACGTTTCCAGAACATGGTTCCTGCCCAATTTTGCATCTGCTGCATGCACGCAGATGCGGATTCGGCTTGGAAACAGGATTCTGGACATGCGAGGTCCATTTTGAGTTCAGTTACCACCATCCGCGGAGGGGAATTGTGAAGTATAGTTAGCGCAGCATCAATCAAAAATACAAAGGTCACCGTGCTAAAATTATTAGCTTGGAGTTTTCTAGCACATTCATGACGGCATACCGAATGAACTCCTCTTCCACGGCGAATTGCTGCCACCATGATTCTGACGCATGCGTCAGATCCAAATTTCTATGCGAAGCATTTCCCAGCCCAGCATGTCTAACCAACTGTGATTTGTTAGACGGGATCGAAGACTAAGAGAACTCCAGCTTGACCTACCGTCACTAAGGATGCATGCCGATGTCGTCTCATCCTTGCTTGGGCCTCGGATGAACCTTCACGTTTCTGCAAGGAACTGACTAGATACGCAGCCTGTAAGCATTGCACAATTTCTTTCCTCTGATCGGGATGGTTAAGAATAAATTCCCGGCTTATTTGAAAATTCAGTTGGCAAAAGATCAGCTCCTCGACACTGTCAAGCCATAATTTGGATATTTTGCGGTCGCTCTCTTCAGGAGAAAGACAGGCTCCGATGATAATCATCACACAGAGTAGTTCTGTTGATGCCGAGGAGGTGTCAAACAGAGGCTTGTGTACTATAGGGCAATGCGGGTACCAAAGGGACCAGAAATATCCCAAGAAACGGAGAATGTTCAACGGCTGAAAGAACTCTATGCAGAGCCGACTGGTCTCCGGCGTCCAGTCCATCGTGATCACATCGTCGTTCTTCTTGTTGCATATAATATTCCGGAGAGCAGAGACCAACTCATTGGATCTCTTACTCTCTAGAAGTTTCGAGGTAAATGGGTCATCCAAGGCCTGATCCCCTTTAGAATGCCGCTCTAGCTGCATCTCAACCGCCTCCCTGGCCATTTCCTGTCGCCTTCGAAAGCCCTCACGATCAGCAAAGGTACTCATTCCACGTGCGCTTGTAAAATATGCCATGAACTCAAGCCTTTCGGCTGTAGAAATATCAGATTTTGTATCAGGAAGCATAATACAGTCCAAGAAGGAGAAGTCAATTGGAGAAGTCATATTCGGTTCGTTGTCGTCGAATTGGCTCAGCATGTTGAAAAGAGCGGGCTCATGGCCAGGCCAAGTAAATTCCTTTGGTTCAGAATGGTGTCCACAGAGCTTCAACTCCTGAGGTTCTCCTATACTGATAAATCTTTGATCTTGACGGGCGGGTCCTACCGGGTGGCTGGCTACCTGGCTGGCTACCTGGGAATTGACAACCTCTGCCTCGAAAAATGACGAGAAGCCCTGCTCCAAGTTGGAATCCATTGAGCTACGGTGTCGCTTTGACTCCCGATCATTCTGAGGATCAATCGCTACTTGTGATTCCGCACTGTCATTCATGGTCGATGGACACCGGGCCCTACAGGTCTTCTCATGGCGCCGGAGAACATCCCTATTAGACCTCGTCAGCTCACTATATCAAGGTGCATCCCACTGACCTGGTATACTTACTTTCTGTTGAAGGCAGATCCACAAAAATCACAGGCATGCGGTCGATCGCCGAAGTCTGTCTTGGATTGTTATCTAATATTCGTTATTCCTGGAATTCGGAACAACGTACGCGAGACAGAATGTCGCTTGAGATGCTCCGATCGACTAAAATTGGCAAAGCATACTGGGCATTTCCATTCCGATGGCATGCTTAAGACTGTTGGGAGTGCATAGTAGCTTGAACCAGGACTGATGTTGTGCTGATGATCGATAGATCTGCTTGGCCGAAATTCAGTCTATTCGAAATGCGGGGAGGGGAGTGCGGGGAAGCACATGACTGACTGAGAGGCATCTTGTAGACTCAATGCAATTGATCATATTATTATCTTGTATTTCAAAAAGATTGGCAGAAAGAGACATTCAGTATACACAGTCCCATATTTAGTCTCGGGCATATACATTCTCAATACTGACATTGCTGTCTGTATAAGTTAGTGGAGCATTAATTAGGAACTACTGTTCTTTCTGCCGTTCTTTCTATGGTTCTTTCCTTTCTTATACTCCCTCCTTCCTTATTCTTTTGTTTACACTTTGTTTATCTTTTGTATTACTTTTTCCTTTTCTCTTTTCATCATCCCAAAATCCTTTGTTGTCTGTCGGTATTCTGCAGTATATTCTCGGTTTGAACCCGAATTCGATCATTTTTTATTTCTATATGGAATATGTCGTACGAGAATTTAGTTAACGACCTCGACTCTCATTATTGGAGGAAATGGCAAAATCCGCATTACCATTCTTGTCAAATGAACACGTCATTCCAATGACACAGTTGCTGGAATACTTCGAGTGTTCAAAAGAGGTCGGGACAACATGGCCATTTCTACCCAAGATGGAGATCGTTCAAGCACCACCAACTACTTCCAAGTAGAAAGACTTTCATTGACTGTCTGAGAGCTTTGCAAAGCTGCTGCGAAACTTATCAGCATACAATGTTCTACACCTGCTGGCCCTGACAACTAGTTGACTATGTATGTAAGATCGTTTACGAAGAATACATCTTCGACCAATTATGTTCTTGATCAGTATCATCTTGCTTTGGCTTGGGAAAAAATCTAGAATAAGCCTCATCGAGTCATCTTGAAGTGGTAATCATTCCCTCATTTTGATCATGCGATTATCGTATTTGATCATCCAATTGTCGTATTTGAAGGCTGACAATAACAAGCTTTCATGCTGTGCCCCGCCGGGCTGGATTTCTAATCCTCTGCTTACGATCGGTGCATACAATTCTTATTTAAACACCCTGTGCTACGCTCACGATACTCCAGTTTGATATAATACGGATATCCAAGAAGAACTTGTTGCAAATGTCCCAATCAAAAATCAAAGCAGTCTTCTTCGACTTCATGGGTACATGTCTTGACTGGCATACCAGTGTAGTCAACTCTTTACCTTCTTCCATTCCCCGAGAAGAAAGATCGAGACTTGCTCTCGAATGGCGCAGGCGATACTTCATTGAGAATAGTCAGCGGCACCAGCAGGGTCTTTTTCCTGAAGATATAGATATCACTCTTGCCCGGGTACTCGAAACCGTACTACCCGACTTCCCTTCAACCAGCGCATCCATGAGTCCGGATGTCAAGAGGAAAATGATTCAGGCTTGGCACTCTCAGCCTGCATGGCCCGAAGTCGGCAAAGCAATACGCAGCTTACGTGAAGATTTAGGCCTGGAGGTCTTTGTCCATGCTAACGGTACAACACGTCTACAACTCGATCTCACGCGATCTTCCGGGCTGGACTTCAATATGTTGTTTTCGAGTCAGCTGCTGGGTGTCTACAAGCCCAGTCCTGTGGCTTATCAAAAGGCACTGGAACTTGTCAAGCTGAAGGCGGAGGAGGTTGTTCTAGTTGCAGCGCATGCTTATGATCTACGCGGCGCTCAGAGTGTTGGCCTAAAAACTGTCTATATTCGTCGTTGGACCGATGATATTGATGAAGATATGGACAAAGTGAAAGCCGAGTTTGATGCTTTTTTGGATAATATGGAGACTCTTCCTGTGGTTATTTCCAAAATGTGAATGGAAGCTGACAGGCATCATCTAAACATCCCGTTCCATCTTTAGTTTTATGCCAATGTTCTCTAACTCTACTTTCTGACTTCTGGATTTACTTTCTCTTTCTTATTAATTGAAATTGCAGCTCTATCTTTGAAATATCATCCCTCAATATGTGAGGAAACTCAGTCACGGGATCCGCAAATATATCCAAATATAGGTATATGAATATACCTGCTCTGTTATTCACGGATGCACTCAAAAGAACCGACTTTGACAGACTTTTGAAGTCAAACACCTGATACAATACCATGGCGACAACCGCCAACTTTGAGATTTAGTATAATAATACTATTTCTATATAATATCTTCTATATTAAGTATCTTATAGTATTTAGTATTTTTGTGGTATTCTACCTACATTTTAGATAAAATACTATAAAAATACCAAGAATACATATCTTCCATAATTATATATATTTTGTAAATTTTGGTCTATTCTCTAGGTCTTCCTCTTTCTATATTACTTCCCTCCTCTCTATTCTGGAGAAGAGATTTCTTCTTTTCTCTTTCTCTTCTATATTTTCTCTCTTGAAACTCTTTCAGAGCACGAATTAATTTGCTTATAAATCACACCTGTGATTAAATTGTATGGGCATACAATTTAATATGTAAAAAATGCCAAGACCCTTCATAAAATGAAACCTCTTTAATCTGAACTATTTTTCCGTACTGAATTATTTCAAATTAAAGAGGTTGGACTGTATTTGGTGATACTCTCTCGCAGCCTTATTATTCCTATCTCCCTACTTCACAATATCACTTATCCCTATTGCTTGAAAAAAAAAAAAAAATCAAGTTTCCTGAACTCGTTTACCTTTATATTCCTGAACACGAATCCACTATGACTGAAATGCTCGAGCCCGAAACGCTAAGGAGAAACGGAGACATCGGAAATGAGACCCTTGGCGCCACTCAACATCCTTGATGACCTCAAGAAGAGCGCCGATATTGGGTTGGTCCCCTTAAATTCGAGGAGGTTCATTGCACATCTCATCTTCTACCCAAAAAAACAAAACTGAACATCAATCATGGGCAACTTTACCATTGTGAATGGGCAAGTGTACACGCCGGGACTGGCCATTCTGGATGCCCCACAGCCAAACACGCCGCTCGGAGGAGGCAAGAAAAATAAAATCCAATGATCAAAACACAAGGAAAGTTAGACTGACCAGTTTAGATAACCTGCAAGTCGCGATTGACGTGTCAGGTAATGGCCAACTGCCATGGCCACCATCGACCGATCCTGATGCGGACACACGCCTTCATAACATCACGCTCTTCTTGACTTCTCAATCGCAGTCGTACAACTTTACTATCTCCAATGGCACAACCCCGTCAGACAATTCGAGCTATGTCGGCCCGGTGCTTGATCTTGAACCCTCTTCCACGGTGAAGCATGTCAATTGGGTGTGGCCTGAGTGTCTTGTGGGCGACGGCGACAGCGACGGCGATTCGGCGCGAGGCGCGTACAACATTTCGATGCATCAATCATTTCGCTGGAATGGCACCGATTATTATACGGTGTTCAATCTGCCCATATCAGTGACAAATAGCATCTCCAAGAGCTCCGATCGAGTCGATTGTGCGAAACTGGAGAATGAACTACTCAGCACCGCAGAAGAAAATAAGAGTAGCGACGAACTCCCCAGCCAACCCTGGATACAAGGTGGAGCAAGCACCACGAGCTCCAGCAGCTCCAGCGAGACTAGCAGTTCGATTGCCACAAAGTCGAGGGGTCCTCGTGGGATATACTGGTGGGTTGCTGCTGGCGTGTTGACTCCATTGCTGCTGCGGTGACGCGGCCCCTTTTTGGGAAGAAACAGGCTCCCCCTTTTTTGTGATTTTTCTATTCTTGTATAATCTTGTATAATAAATTTGTGAATCTGAATACCTTTTGTGTTGGTTTTTTTTTTTTCATTTGATTAGGAGTGGATTGAAAATCTCCTTGTTCGGCACCGACATTTTCTAGGGAGAAGTGGAAGAAGCAGAGAATATCCCTAGATTCATTTTATCCCATCTTGGCGACATTCTTAGCCACCAACCACTTCACCTCTGCATCTTTTTGTCTCTTTCTAACCTCACTCTTTTCATTCATTCTCCCCGCCATGCTCTAAGATATCTAACTTCATTCCTTTGCCATCGGGCGTCCATTCCTTATGACCAAACTCACTCCTTACCCTCGCACTTTTCGCAGAGTGCTGGTTCGTAACCGGCTGATCCGCTCCTTATTTCTCATTTTCATCCTCTGGAACCTCATCGAGCTCCATCTGATCCTCCGTTGCATCTCCGAAACCGACCTCATATACCGTGAACAACCCCGCCATCAAGAGAGGATCTATATCGCCAGCGTGCATTGGAACAATGAACTCATCCTGCGCAGTCATTGGAACCAGGCATTGGTCGACCTATCATGGAAACTCGGACCGGAGAATATATACATCAGTATCTATGAGAGTGGAAGCTATGATAATACCAAGGGGGCTCTGATGGAACTGGATCGTCAATTGGATCGCATGCAGATCCCCCGCAACATCACTTTATCGCCCGTCACTCATCAAGACGAGATCGCCGCCCCACCAGGGGATGAGGGTTGGATCACCACGCCCAGAGGCAAAAAGGAGTTGCGAAGAATTCCATATCTCTCTCGCATTCGGAATTATAGTCTTGAACCGCTGCGGGAATTAGCAGCAAAGGGGATATTCTTTGATAAGGTTCTTTTCCTGAATGACGTGGTGTTTACCGTAAGAACTACAGATCTACAACTTGTGATTTCGGCAAGCTAACTCGACCTCCAGACACCCGATGTATTCGAATTACTCGATACAAATGACGGCAATTATGCCGCTGCTTGCTCCCTTGATTTTTCCAAGGCCCCTAATTTTTACGATACGTTTGCTCTTCGCGATGCAAGTGGTCATGAAGCTGTCATGTCCACTTGGCCATTCTTTCATGACACAGTATCTCGCTATGCCATGAAGAATATGGCTCCAGTCCCAGTAACTAGCTGCTGGAATGGAATGGGTAAGTCTCTGCTTTCATCTCATCCCATCTTTTCATCCCATCTAACAGAGCAAAGTCGCAATGTCAGCCACTCCATTCACAGCATCACCGCCACTTCAGTTCCGGGGAATCGCCGACTCTCTCGCTGAATCTCACCTCGAGGGATCAGAATGTTGTCTGATTCATGCAGATAACCCCCTCTCAGGTAAGAAGGGCATTTATCTTAACCCGCTCGTCCGAGTTGGCTACTCGGGCCCGGCATATGTGGCTGTCAATCCAATCATGAGTTGGCTCACTCCACGATCAATCCTGCAAGGATTATGGGTGAATCGATTCCGGAGATGGACAAATCTGGCGTGGATAAAAGAAAAGTATGTTCGATCACGGATTACTCGTTGGGCTGCACTCTCTGAGAAAAACAGGGAGCCTGGCCCCTTTTGTGTGATAAAGGAAATGCAGATGTTGCATCCTTTGGGGTGGACTCATATAGATTAACTTCCTAGGCTAATTATTGTGATTAATTAATCTCTTTCAATTCTCAATATGCTTCAATGCTATTTAGTCGCTGAATATGATGCAATATATACATACTAGTACCTCGGAAATACACTAAAGTTTATGTTCTTCCTTCTCCATAATGAACAATGCTGAAGTGGATGGTATATCGAGATTGATATCAAGCCACTCAGTCAAATCCTCCGAGGGTTGTGTTTATATGCACTGGAAAGGGAGTCCCTCTCCAATGCATACAAACTCAATCACACGTGGCATATGCAGTGCAATCAAATCATCTGTCAGATACACACTACATCCAATAAGATCCCGATCTCACAATTTGTGCTAGCAGGCCCATCCCATATTTGAGCCAGGACTACTGAGCATCTAAATTCAAACCGACCCCTTCGGCAACTTTTCCTGTGAAGATCCCGCATCGGTGTTCGCTGCGGAGCCGTGTGCAGGTGCAGGTGCAGATGTAGAAGTAGAAACAGGCGCAGGTGCAGGAGCAGCTGCCTTGGGCGGAGTCGGGGAAATCCAGAAAACAGGGTATCGGCGCTGGATATTATTTAATAACATTGCGCAGACCAGTAGCAATGTCGAAGAAAGGAGCACCACGGGAAGATAATACCACGATAGGTTCCAGACCTCGTCATTCGTGGCGGGGAGAAGAGCTGTTGCACCGGCAGGTGGATGAGTGGTACCTGTCAACTGCATGACGACGATAGCCGTTGCGGTGGAAAGGGATGCTGCGAGCCAGCGCAGTGATTCAAAACGAGCTTCGTTGGGCATGAGGCTGAATAATTTTGTGATGCAGATTCCGATTAAAGCGCTGAAGAAATGTCCAAAAATCAATGCGCGAGGTTGTGCAAGTGGACTTTCCACTGCGCCGAAGCAGAGGACTGCTGATGCTCCCTGTATGTCTTGATTAACTTTGAAGATGTCCGGTAGGCGTAGTTGTATAACTACGTCAGGTGGCGATGCCTGATTTCTAAACAGTCTCCGGGGTTACCGAGTTCAAACTCACATATGAAGCAATTATTCCAGGAACATTACGCGAAGTAAAGTAATGCGCATAATTGAATATAGCTTGTACAACAGATAGACCGCAAAACGCGGTTATAAAAGACCAGGCGGCGACTTGGTATGTAGGGAGAGGCTTCACTGGTTCGGCACGGTAGCCGAGCCAGTGACTGATCCAGGTTGGAAGGCGGGATAGACGCGACGTAGACATTATGCAAACCCGCCAAAGGGGGGGGGCGAGTGGTTGGGTATAAGGCAGTTTGGCAAGAATTTGGAATATCACAAAGAAGAGAAGAAAAGAAGGAGACTTTTGCGATGTAAAGGGCGTTGCGCTAGTGCGGTTTGGGAATGAGGAGAAAAATTGGTGCGGAGAAGGGAACGTGCGGGGATTTGGAGAGGCAAACAGGAGAAGGTCAAATGGTGTGAGAAGAGTGTGATTGAAGGGAGAATATTCAAGAGTACATCAATGGTTATGGGGGATTGATGAGTCTGAAAGGATTTATGCTTCTAATGTTGATTGATTTCATTTAACTGGAATGTTTATCATGAGGCATCGTGGCGTTTGAAGTCGTTCGGTCGTGCGGGGAACAACACAACACACTATTCTTCCACAGAACAGGGACAAAGGAGAGGATGGATAGAGTGGAGTCCATCTTTATACCTTTATATTCATACTCTAAACAGGTTAAGCTTTTTAAGCGCGTAGTGACTGTTGCAAATCTGGTCCCTGCGTCTCTAGTGTCACTTCTCTCATCTCCGCAGAGAACACCCATTGGCTGTAGATAAGAACAGTCTTCAATTCAATTGGGTAGTGGGTTTAGGTGGATTGATATCGGCCGGGGTTTTGTTGTATGTACACTGATTCCTTCGAGTATCTATAAGTTACATGATACTAGTCTAGTCTATTATTATACCGCAACTGAAAGATCATGCAGCAACTCTCGGCTAACAATGTGCGACTCGCCAAGAGTTCCCTTCATCACCAGCACTAAATCATCAACTGTACCCAAGAACTTCAGGTAGCAACTGACTGCCACGCAAAAGCGACGATAGTTCTCATCCCGAATCAAGTCCTTGCACAGTTCAATTTCAACCTGGTGGGCCCTCCAGAATTCGAAGCAACGCTTCAGCAGCGGTGTGGGGAGAACCTCGGGCAGGGGATCTCCAGTCTTAAGGGCTTGTTCAAGAACACCGAGAACAGCCATGACATCACCGACATTACGGTGATCTAGCATACCGGCGTGGCGGGCAAGCCGCGATTGCAGCTCCTCTGGCAAAGATGAGGAGAGGAGCAATAAGCGACCGAGGTGCTGGTTCAGTTCCTGACATAGTGCTTTGACTTGAGTGAGACGGTCGCTGGTAAAAGGTGAGCTGGAGAATTCCAAGCGCAGCAGGGCAACAGGTCCATCGAGGGATGTCAAGGTCTCTGCAAGGTTCAGTGCAAGTTGCTCGGCGACAAGTCCCTCGTCACGATCAGGCTGACCCCAGCACGAAAGAAGCAGGGCGTAATGGTCAGACAGAGAGCGCATCGTGTTGGAGAGTGTTTTGCATATGTGTCGTGCTGCCGATGGTGGCCGTGGGAATATCTGTACAATCAAAGCAGCAGCGGATCCAACCAGCACGAGGACAAGTCGTCTCCAGAAAACATTATATCCCCATCCAGGATTACCATATGAAGGAATGTGTCTTTTATTCGGTTAGTCAAACGGGATTGATAAGTTGAGAGGCAAAATAGAACTTACGTATCATCGTAACTGTAACCAACGACCAAAATGCAGGTCGCACCGCCCATCATCATCGCCTGCAACAAGACCGGTGGCGCGAATAGACGTCCCCACATCAATAGGAGAAGTACAGGGGCCATAATTGCGGCAAGACCGTAAGGATTTCCATCTCCGTGGCCAGAGCCAATATACCAAGCTACCAAGCCAGCAACACCACCAACGACAGTTCCAATGCCACGCGAGACCAAAGAAAGGGTAAAATCAGACATGTATACCACGACGCTGGTTTGAGCCATGATAAGTCCCCAAAGGCCCTTCTCGCGATAATAGAACCCCGCACTGGAAGGAATCACGGCAGGAATCGCACAAGCAATGGTAACAACCACAAGACGCAGTGCATACATCCCTTCCGCGCAGATCAACCAATGGTAGGTACTCAAAATAGCTTTTCCAAGTCCACTGCGTCGTTGGACCTTATATCCTCGGCTGATACGCAGACTCTGATGAGCAGCATTCAATTGTTGCTCCACAGCGTCAGGATCGGGATAGGGCGACTGAGCTGCTTGGACCGGAGCAACAGCCGCCTTATGGAAAACCCAGTTGAAAGCGTAGCGGAGGCCGCGTGGAAGCCAAAGACGGACTTTCTGGCGCTCCTTCATGAGGCCGGCTAGCTGTGCAAGTAGCTGTTCCCAGCCATCAGCCATGGTCAGAACATGCTCTTCAAAGACCATTCCCATGACAATTCCTCGAGATCTGCGCATTGTCGCATCATCAGTGCTTTTGAGTCGGCCATTTTCATCGAAAATTTCCGAGTACGTATCAATCAGTCGTTCCGTCGTCTCCGAGGCAAATTGCGATCTAAGGCCCTGAAGTGTCTCTAGAGTTGAGGCGCTCCGCTCGCAGAGCTCATCCATGCGTTGCTTAGAGGGTCTGCCGACCCAGCGTGAAGCATTCACAGCATGGAGAGAATCCGCAATGATAACACTCGCTTCTTGACAGGCAGGTAGTATTTTCTTGCATGGTGGCCGGACGGCCTCAAGCATCTCAGTTCTAATAGATTCGTGTTCAGGGCTGCGCAGTGTTTGAATCATATTGACGCTTTCCATCAATTGACGCAAACCGACCTCTCGAGGTTTAGTTTTTTCCTTCTTCTCTTTCTTCTCTTTCTTCTTTTCGTCGCCGACTTGGCTGGCCTCGGATCCAGAAGACGATAAACGATCTGATGTCAGGGCATCAAGTTTATCAACCTTTGCCTTTCCTCCTAGTCGAGCAATATGAAATTCCAACAGCATCAAGCTACTCAGCAAGGCCTGTCGCAAGGGCTCTTTCAAACTTTTCACATCATCCGCGTTCCAACGACCCACAGAAAAGTCCAGAGGCAGGAAGCCCAGGGCAGGCTCCATCTTCTTATATGTGGCGATTGTTTTATACTTCAGTTTGTGCAGGTCTTTGAGATCCAAGGGATCATCTTCTATCAAACTGGAATAGGTCATATCAGTTGGACCCTTCAGTAACCGCACAACAGACTCCATGTCATCTAAGACGGCCGAAGAGGTAGATTTAGGAAAGAAGAGGATCGAGGAAGCCAAGCCGAGACCAATTCCAATGGCTCCGGGCTCAACTAAAACCTTAGGAATAGTTCCGTTGAATGTAGGAAGTAATGGACCGATGGTCAAAGAAATATCCATGACGATCATTCCAAAAATCTGGACCAGAGTAAACTTGGGGTTTTTAGCTCTCAGACGTGCCTATGAGGTGGCGAATTAGTGATACTTGCTTCTTTTGGAGTAGTCTAGGATGAAAACTAACCAGAAGGTATACCATGAAGCAAATGAGGGAAAAGTATATAGCTGTGACACGGGTATCCAACATCCAGCCTTCATAAATCAATACTTGCTGTACAGAGGCAATGGGCTGGCCCGTAGCATTGGCCTGTGCATAAGCTGCTTGGCCAAGTGCCTGCAGCTTAGCATTAGTCTCGGCAGCTGGTCTGGCGGCCAAAGCAGCTTTCATTGCGATAACACCCCAGGCCCAGCCCACAGCCATGCCCAAAACGAGAGTAAAAGCCCCCAAAATAAAGATGAACAGGATACCGGATGGAGGAACCATAAATAGAACCAATCTAAGCTACTGTTAGTCGCGCATTTCTTTTTTTTATCCTTCTTTTTATTTCCCCTGATGGCTCCGCGAATGCCATGGAATACCTCTACTTACGTTGCGAAGAACGTCGCCGTTCCAATTGTTCTCAGAGACGGGTTGATGAAGATCAGCAGTGACGCGACCCACGCTGCCACACTGCAGCGCAATAACACTCTCAAGTCGCGCGCATTGAAATGATCCAGCCATCCAGGCAATTTTCGCGACTTTACGCCTGAAGGAGCCTTAGCCGACACGATGTCCTCGGTAGCCAGCGAAGGTTCGTGGCCATCAATGGCATCTTGTCGCGTCGGGTCGGACATGGGTGTTGAAGCTATTCGAACATGGGGAGACCGAGCGCAAGAGAGAAGGAGAATCAGATCAGGCGAGCGAGAGAAGGTCGAAGTCAGAGGATAGGGGGAGATCGCAAGTCTTTATTTCGGTCGTTCGTCCTTTTTCAGGGAATGTCGCACGTTGAGGAGGGGAAAACGAAGCTAGTTTCAGAGAGAGCAAATCGTTAGGGTTAAAAGTTTGCGCTAAATACACTATTGACGGGAGTTAGCCAAGATGATCGGCGCAATTGAGGGCGGATATTGGACGGAGTTGATTGTCGACGATTGAATTTGGACCGAGAGAAGATCGGCCGGAAACGGTAATGCGGGGCGAATTATGCGCATTAATGGGGTAAATACTGCGATGCACAAACAATGATTCAGCGAGGCTGAAGAGTTAGGATTTGGACATCGAATACTTTCAAGAGCATGAATATTGAGTAATAATATTAATCATATATATAAAGCCAGTCCGAATGATTTGCTCGAGAAGGAAGCCATCGTCAGAAGAATCATACCGGAACTACCTAGTAGGTAGTTCCAGTATGAAACTAGTACTTTCTAGGTAGAAAATCGAAGCATTGATCCAGATCTATTGAGACTAGATATCTATATGACTGGGCACTAACTAGTTTAGGCAGATTTAAAGGCTCACTACCTAGTGAGCCATCCACTATGGATAGATATCCATAGTGGATTGTGCTGGTTACTACTGACTAGCACTAGTTAGTTATATAGTAGGTACTAATCATAGTACAAAACTGGCCAACTAGAACTAATTAGCAGAATTATTTTGTACTGCTACAGCTACCCTGATATACGTATATTGTATAGTATAAAAGGCTCTTTAATTTCACCCTCATATATCATGCAAAAAGAAAAATCAAACTAAAATATAAATACCCTGTGTTCACTGCCTCTCGCCAAACCACGTACTAATACTTTCTCAAAGACCTTGAATACCCTCCTTAGGGCGCTGTCATGCTGGGACCTACTTGAGATCGTCTTCCGCCTGGTATCACATTTGGTGCGGCTACTCCTGAACCAGCTGGTATAACGAATTTTGGGATCACTTTTGCGGTTCCAGGCGCAGTCTTTGGGGGGGCTGGTGGTAATGCTACTTCCGGGTAAGCGCCTTTCCATGCCGGAGCTACTCGCCAATTTGCCGCAAGCTTGGGCACGAATCTACCAAACCCAGTCTGTTTGTCGAAAATATACACATTCGGAGTGCCCTTGGGAGATGTTGCTGTATAAAATTTGTGACGTACCCACGGTCCATCCAGTCTCGATCGTCCCGGTTGAGCGGAATTTCCAGGCAGAAACTGCACTTCAATGACATCCCAAGGGACAACTTCTTCCATGCGATTGTCATCATTATCAAGCATCGTCACCTGCATTAGCCTGCAATACGTCCATACCGATGTGCCATCTGCCAGAAAGGTCCCTGTGACACCCAACAATGGCGGTCGAATAGGATTCACGCCATATCGAGCCCTATGCTCTCTTGCAAGATTGTCTATATCATCCTCAAACATTGTCATCATGTCGCATCCGGTATCATGCCTGAATCGAAAATTCCAGACTGCGGCCTCCTCGCCCGGGAAGCGCACGGCGATGTATAACTAAAATAAGCACAGATAGCCCAAAGTGGGCAGATCTTGTATCAGAAAGAAACCCGTGACAAGCCTTTGATATATGACTTGGGGAAAGGCTCTTACCTGTAAGTCATCATTCTCTGAAGACTGACATAAAGCCCGCGATGGCGCCATTCTCGTAGGGTCATTATTAGACTAAAAGACAAAGGCATAGGCATTAATTCACCATTTCTCTCCGAACTGAATACAGTCTACCGTGATACTAAGCTTTCAAGTTGAACATACCCCTTCTACCCAGAACGCCCGATGGCCATTGTGATCCTTGCTCAATTGTAAGCACTCTATTCTGTCATATGGTCTTGGCTCCGTGATTCGTTTTCCATCTGACCAGTAGGTAACAAGTCCCGGATGGACCTCCAACTCTTTTGACTTGTATTGCTTGATAAGCTCGAGTACGATCGGGATCAAAGTGTGACAGTCACCCTCTTTTTCGAGCCATCTTCCTATGCTCTCCAACTGTTCGATGCGTTTAACCGCTTCCCAGCTCAGGCCCGGGTATTGCATCATTTTCAAACTAATAGTTCATTTTGTTAGATGGTGTCAATTTTTCCAGGATAGTATCTTCCGAGTCAAGTTGACTTGGTGACACTTACTCCTTTTCAGCTTTCTGTTGTTGGTACGATTGTATTTTTCTCTTGAAAATATCTGGATAGATATTCTGGGCAATCCTTTCATAGCACCTTTCAATTTGCTCTTCGATCTCACTGTCTTCATGTTAGAATAAATGATATCTGCACGGTCCTTCTTCTTCGTACATACTTTTCAAATAGGTCATCCTCGTGTTCAGTCCATCCTGGTGGCAATTCTGATCTCGTAGTAATAGGCTGTTCTGCCGTGGGCCAAATCTTCTTCTCCGGCCTTGGTCGCATGGGTGGTGCCCATTTCCCAACGTAGGATACGTCGTAAGGCAATTCAGGTGGCTCTGGCCATTCATCCGGTGAATCGGACTCTTCCGATCCATATTCGGCATATGATGCCTTCATTGACTCATCTACATCCATTCTTTCAGAGGATGTGCTCGTGGAGTATGTCGCGCTCATGTGAGCGTTTCCTCCGCGTCTTGAGCCTGTCGAAGTCATTTTTACACCAGACACCTTTGACACTTTATCTGGCACTGAAACTAGTTAATCTAGCAAGACTTGATTTCTTTACCGAAGAAGAAAAAGAAGGTTGTTTTCCGAGCTTGCAATGTAATGAAATCTGGAAAAACTCGACAACGACGAGGAGTTCCAGTGGATTTAATAGAGATATAACAGGTGGTATATTCTTTCAAGTTGAACGTGCAAGGCCAACGGACAAAGACGACTGGATTGAGTCTCTGTCAAGTTGTCATGTCAAGACAAAGAGCTTCTTATTTCCTATGACGAAATGGAATATCCATGTAGTAGACTCGCAAGGAATCGGTCGTCAATGCGACTCGCAAGCGGCTTTTCTTGGAACATTCCTCGAGAACCGTCAGCACTGCCGACAACACAAAGACCCACGAGGTCATGCTCACATTGAACCCAGTCTCGTCCAGATAAACGGACTTCTAGGACAAAGGCCAGTCACTTGGCTCTATCTTGAGAGGAAAGGGCACCAGGGCTATCACCGTGAAAGGGGTACGAGTAAAAAGTGGCCTTTATCTATACAAGCGAAGTCAGCTCGGTCTTGAGTTCACATGAGAATTTCCTTACCATTTTACCAGAACTAATCGCTGTCTTCTTGTTTTATGTAAGCCTGAAATACTCACATAGCCTTCACTGGTATACATTCTTTGTTCTTGCAATTTCTCGTTACGAACTTTGATCTTTGGAGCAATCGTCCCATTAATTCCATTTAGACCACTTCTTTCATTGCTCGCTTTGTATGTCCGGTCCGAAGCTGTCGATGTAAAAGGGCAAGTCCTTCCATCCATTCTGACTTTAGAAAGCAATCATTAGCAAAGTTCCGGCTCAAGACCAATATATAGGATCAGTCTTCATATCCCAAGTGGCATACAATAAGATAGCCCTACCCGGGGCTCAAAAAAGACCAAATCTCCTGTGTGACTGAAAGATACTACATATGAAGCTCATGGTTGCACATGAGAGACAAGATCAGTAAGGGTCTTTCCTCGACATGAAGGTTCAGGCTCATCAAAGAAAGTTGATAACCAAAGACACAAAGCCTAAACGCAGACTGAAAAATATTATGGTCAGAGTTGTTGGGAAGCCTCAAGGGTTCTGAGAACAAATAAACTGCGCTAACTATTGAACACTCTTCAGAATTCAATCCAATATTTAGAGCCAGCTGCATTTATCAGTTAAAATGCTGATAAACTGTGGCTATTACCAAGCCACAGGAAAGGAATCATGTATGTAGACCAATAAACACAAGGCAACGTCTAAAAATAATCGGGTTAGCATATATTGTGGGGCTAATAGGTCTGGCCACGAAGATGCTCCTTGGGGGGCTTGGTTTAATATGCATCTTATGAGCAAGGAGAGTCAGGGCTGAACTGGTGTAGGCAACTAATTTCGTATTTGGGAGTGCGTCTCCACCATTTGTCGGTTTCGGCTTGTCCAGGCCATGCCAATACGTATACGTCTGTTGGCAATAAATTACTCCTAGCGGTCAATTTTTATTTTTAATTTTGATTTTCGTAATCCCCTGAGAATGTCGTTGTTGTTTTTTCAGTTAATGCCCTCTCAACATCATGCGACATGATGGTGATGGTGTGGCTAGAGTTATGGCCGCCCCTTTTCAGTCCTCTAACAAAGCCCGCTACAACACGAAATCCACGCTATCAGTCCACATAAATGGTCCATATGTTGAACTGGACGATTTCAATGCGCCGGCAGATTCAATCCAAAGTCAAAGTCGATCCAACGCCTCGAAGCCTTCTCCTGGCAAGTTCTATTTTCCGAATACTTTCTGGTCTCGATCATTTGCGATAATCGGTGTCATCGAAACGCTTTTTACTGTTGCGATTGAGACGTAAATATACCTCAATCCTCTAAACTTATGAAGGATATGGACACTGACGTTTCTGTTTATTCTAGTTGGGTTTTCATTAGCACCTCGAGACGTTTCGACGAAGCTGGGAATGATGACGGCACATTACGACTTCGATCTTTCTTAGGTCTTTACATATTCGCCCTTCTCTACGAACTCGGTCTCTCATATGATGCTTTAAAACACAAGAATACTTTTCAATTGGTTGGGCTATGCATTTGCAATTTTGGACTATTCGTTTATGGAATTGTGCAGATGAAAGAGATCCGAGAAACTATTGATGGTCTATGGAAGAGTGAAGCTGCTGGAGATCGACTATGGAATCATTATCGACTGGAGCTCATTTTGATTCCCGTTTTCATTGGAGTGTGTACCATTTTAATGATCTTTGTGACATGGAGACTGCGTGCTGAATTCTCATGGAATATTTATCAAACCATGAGTGCCGATCTGCAAATGAATCGCCGCTATACTACATACCAGGTAGCTCGCCAGACACGGAGATGATTGTGCGGTATCAGTTAACATATTCTCAGGTCTATATCGCTCTTCTGAAGTTCGACTTCTTTTTTATATTTGGTACACAGCTCCAAGTTCTACTCGCTATGAAAAACCTGACGGATCACCAGTTTATACTACAGGCTGTGATGATTCCGGTCGCGATTGTTATTTTGATTTTGGCAGCTCGTTTCTGCCGAATGGAAAAGAGGAAATCGCTTATGGTTGTTATGGTAAGAATCACTTCTCTATTTCATTTCAAGCAAGGTCTTTAGATGGTCCTGTGCTGACTAGAGCGACTCCAGATTTTCATGCTTCTCATTGTGGCGAGTTTCGTTATGGTTGTTTTGAAGATATACTCCTCGACGAACAGTAATGACCTGGCTCATTTCGAGGTCTCTCTGACCTTGTTCTCTGGATTAGCAGTCTTTCTCATCGGTGTCACCCTTGCGAACATGGTAATATGCATGATCAATTTTGGGAAAGGGTTGAAAGAGCATATCAACCGGTCTAATAAGAAAGGACAGACTTTATATCCAGAATATCATGGAAATGAGGCTGGCAAGACACGGTTTGTCCTCAGTTGATGAAGAACAACGAGCATATGTTTTAATACGATACAATTTCATTGTTGATTTTTTCTTTCTTTTTCCTCTTTGAAAATTGTTCCCAACACTTGCTTGGTATGAACAACTAATGACTGAGAAACAATGGTTCCAGGTTGCTCAATATTAGTAGGAACCGTTAGGCTCATTCCAATTGCAAATCAGTAACATCGACGTTCAGGATTATTATCTTTTCAATATGAGTCTCATTTCTAACGATATGGGTCAAAAATCTGTTTATCGGTCGTTGCTGGCAAGTATTCAGGAACCTTTCCTAAAGCGGCGAATGGAAGGGAGTCGAGAGTTCGATTTATGGGGATTCATACATACAACTGTACCTTTATGACAGTTTGCCACCTCGCTCGGTCCTCAGATCTTCGACAACCCAATGCTTATTTGGTTCCGATGAATATCCGTCGTCAAAGCTTAAAGCAGTGTTAGAGGGGAATTGGCAGATCTACATCTAGCCCTATTTCTGTGTCGCCCCGTTCAGCGCATATACTACATTTGTATGTACGATAGAGTCCTCCAATATTTTTGTGACCACTCAATCACGCAAGAATCCTTCTTGCTTTTGTTTTCAAAAAGATTCGCGGCTCGGTTTCGGCCCCAGAAAAAGTTGAGAAAGTTGCCTCCGAAAAAATCCCCGTTTTGCCTCCGCAATAAGAACAAAAGTGGAACCTCCGATGGGGGTTCGCCCAATGACTTCGTCTTCAGTGGATAAAATTCCACCGTGAGAAAAAAAGACCTCCGATGTCGTGATGGGCGAAGTTCAGAGAGTTTCGGAGAAAAAAGACAAAAGAGAGCCGTCTCCCACATGGGCTCCATCTAGCTTCTTTTCCCCAAATCTTTCGCTAATCTGGGGGGACTCTTTCACTCGCTTGGGGAAGCTTGAAAAATATACTCATCCCACCATAATTGGATTCCCCTCGTCCAACAAGATGGAAAAGTCCACTACCACCGCGGACACCATCCAGCCTGATACGGCCAAATTCGATGATTTCGATGTCAACCCCAAGGATGAGCTTCAAATCAATGTCGGCGGTCGCGCCGCTACTCAGCGACGCCTGCGCAACTATCATGTTACCATGATTGGCTTCTGCAGTGGTATCGGTACTGGTTTGTTTGTTGGAACTGGATCTGCCTATGCCAAAGCTGGCCCCGCCGGTCTCTTGCTCGCGTATATCGTTGTCGGAATGGTTCTGTGGTGTGTGATGCAAAGCATCGCAGAGCTTGCGACTCTCTTCCCGACCGCGGGTTCGTTCCCTCACTGGGCGACTCGCTTCATCGACCCTGCTGTGGGATTCTCTCTCGCTATTTCATACGGATATTGTTATACGATCGCTATCGCCTCCGAAGTTTCGGCCGCCGCAGTCATTGTATCGTATTGGACGGATATAACACCGGCTGTGGTAATCACAGTTGGTTTGGCGTTGATATTGGCAATCAACTTGCTCAGTGTCCGGTTTTATGGTGAATCAGAAGTCATTGGCGGAGCTATCAAGGTTCTCTGCTTCCTTGGACTGGTGATTGTGTCCATTGTGATCACATCCGGTGGAGGACCAAATCACGAAACAATCGGCTTCCGCTTCTGGCACAATCCCGGTGCATGGACAAATTATAATGGTATAACTGGACCAACAGGCCATTTCCTTGGATTCCTCTCGGCGTTCGTCAACGCCTCATTCAGTTTTATCGGTGTCGAGACAGTCGTTATCTCGGCTGCCGAGTCAGTCGATCCGCACCGTGCCATTCCCAAGGCCGCCCGCCGTGTAACCTACCGCATCGCTTTCTTCTATGTCCTCGGCGCCCTGCTGATCGGTATCATCGTTGACCCACGAACATCGGCTCTTACCAATGCTGCCTCCAATGCAAAGGCCTCGCCATTCGTCATTGCCATCACTCAAGCCGGTATTAGCGGTCTACCTTCTCTTGTCAATGCGTGTATCCTTGTTGCTGCTTGGTCTGCAGGTAACTCATACTGTTGGGTCGGCTCGCGTATGATCTTGGCTATGACTACCGATCGCCAACTGCCTCAGATCTTTGGCCGCTGCAACAAGAAGGGTGTTCCATACGTTGCAGTCATTGCCTCTTGGCTGTTTGGACCCTTGGCCTACCTGAGTCTTGGAAGCGGAGGTGCCGCGCAAGCATTCAACTGGCTGCTCAATCTTAGTACAGTTGCTGGTTTGATTGCCTGGGCAACACTTTGCTTCTGCTACATTCGTTTCTACGCTGGAATGAAGTCTCAGGGCGTGTCTCGCAGTACTTTGCCCTGGACCGCGCCATTTCAACCATACACGGCGTGGTTTGGCTTCATCGGCTCAACCATTATCACCTTGGTGGCGGGTTTCCCTGTCTTCTTGAAGGGAAACTGGAATACCAATGATTTTGTAGCTTCATATATTGGCATTCCCATCTTCATTGCGCCAATCCTAGGCTGGAAACTTTGGCATCGAACCAAGTTTGTTCGTGCCTCTGTCATCGACCTTTGGTCTGGTCGTTTGCAAGAAGGGGAGATTACACCTCGCAAGCCTCCAACCACCAAGTGGGAACGCTTTGTCGATTGGCTTGTTTAATATTTGTTCCATAGATTTGCATAAGCATGGCATGATACCACATCATTAAGGCGCAGCGTTTTCTTTTAATAATTCAACATTTTTATTGCTCTGCCGGTTTCGAAGCCGATTTTCATTCAAATATTCTTTTCAGTTATGCCGTAGTAAATTGCTCTCGAAGCTTGTTGATATCTTTGTGGGAGGCCTTGCAGCAGCCACCAACGATAAAATTCTTGAAGGGGCCCTTTGCATTCGCCTCTTTGACGATTTGCGCAAGTTGGACTTCCCAGGGACGCTATTAAAGGGTCGTTAGCATGGTGGCCATTAGATCACAATATTACACTTCACGGGGCTCACTCACAACATCCTGTTTGCCTTTTTCTGCTGCGGGCTTCTCCCATGTCTGCGTCGTAGTATTGTATACCTCGCCATTCGTTCCATCGGGGTACAAAACGAGACTCGGAACTTCCGAGGCAAGACCAGTCGAAATAGCGTGCTGCACGCAAGCTCCCAACTTGTCCACCAATCCAGAAAGCTTATGAACTTTAGTACAGTTCATACCAATTCCACATGGCACTAGTGCCCTCTCGGTTGGAGCGATGGATGCCTCGACAACTTGCTCAACACTGCTTCCATCAGGAAGGCACTCGTCCTCGCGAGGGAAAACACAGGTGATCCAAAAAGGGGCGTTGATCCCAAAATCGTGGATTGCTCTCCGGACCGCACGAACTTCGTCCAATCGCGGCAAGGTCTCAAACGCAACATATTGAATGCGCGAGGTCAAATCCTGCCCCTCAACATTCTGAAACAAGCGTAGTCTCTCCAGATGCCACTGATAAAGCTTGTCCTCGTCGTCATGTTCTACGTCGTAAAGACCACCGTACTCTTGTCCGGGAATCATGCAAGCACCATAAGGACCGAGACTCAGGGCAATTTTCGCAGAGTCCCGCAATTTCGAAACCTCCGCGACATCAACCGCTGTGCGCAGATACTTTCCCACCTCCGAGGCGGGGATTCCTTGGGGAAATTCAACTGTCTTTGTCTTTTGAAATCCCTCGGTATAGACCTGGTAGGTAGCAGTCAAGAGAATGTCTACCCCTGCCTCTCCGAAATCGGATTGGCAAGCTTGTAGCGTTTTTGGGTCTGAGACTAGCATGTGCGAAGCCCAGAGAGGCGTGTCTGTGCTGGAGAACTTCACCCCGTATTTGTCCTGCAGGGAGGTTCCCAGACCACCATCGAGGATTTGAACTGAAACCATTGTGTAATCTGATGTTTGTGTTTTTGAATTGTCAATGTGAATGTAGGTAGAAGTGGGGTTATGGTGGTGGCTCTTTTTGATAGTGTGGGAGCTCGTTACATAAGCCTGTTTCATCCATTATTGAAGAAAACTATGAGATGCGTTGCCATAACAAATTAGAATGATAGTAAGGTTACTGAGATTATAGAATGATACAGAAGTAGTCTATTAAGTCTATAGACTAATATATTCTTAGAGTAAATCCGATCAAAAGGGTCCGATCAATGCACAGCAGGCCATTCTATTGGAAGTAATGCCCAAACCGAAGAGCTTCATCGTTCAAGCAAAAGAGGGATGAATCTTGCCGCAAGCTCGATCAGATAATCTCTCCTTCATCAGAACCTCGTAAATATGCGCTGCCCATGAGCAGCAGACTTGTCTAGTATCCTTAGGATCAATGATTTCCTCAACTCCAAACGCATTCGCTGTGCGAACAGGATTCATCAAGCGCAAATACTCTTCCTCGAGTTCTTTATATCGCTCTTCTTTCTTTCCAGCCTTTTCAGCTTCGCGAAGCTCATGTCGATGCCCTACCTCAATCCCTCCCTCTAAAGGCAAAGAGCCCCATTGCCCAGATGGCCACGCAACTTGCATGACGGGGTCGCGTGATCCAAGCATCACACCTCCTGCTACACCAAATACTCGACGTGTAACCACATTGAATATGGGGACTGTCGTGGTGTAGTAAGTCTTGGCTAATTCGACGCCCCATCGCATGGTTGCAGTGCGTTCGGCAACGGTACCGATGGCGTAGCCAGCTGACGAAAAGTTAGATATACACTGGATATATACTGCAGTACAGGGATTGGATGCTTCGGCATATTGCGATACTTACGGACGTCGAGGAATTGCAGGATCGGCAGATTCATAACATCGCACATTTTGAGCAACCGGGTCAGTTTCTGACTTCCGGCTGCATCAAGCGCGCCACCATTTACCTCACAGTTCAACGAAACCACACCCACCGGATGGCCTCCCAAGCGAGCAAGTCCTCCGATCGCAGTACGGCCCCAGAGAGCACCAATCTCAAACCAGGAGCCTTGGTCAACAACGGAGGTAATGATTGTCCGAGGGTTATACATCCGAGCTTGTCGACGAGGAATGATGCTGCGCAGAGCGAGATCCTCCCGATCTAGAGGATCATTGCAAGCGACAATCGGGGGAGCTTCACTGCCAGAATTGGGGAGATAGCCAAGCACTGTACGTAGCTGCTCATAACATTCCGCTTCATTGGCGGCCAAGTTATCAATCGTACCATTCATACAATGTACCATCGGTCCACCCAAGTCCTGGAAATCTAATCCCTCCTCGAAAGTTGCACCCTCAACAACCTTTGGACCAGCGTTAAAAAGTGCTCCAATATCTGCTGCCATGACCGAGAAATGGCATGAAACCACTCTGGCGGCGCCAAGGCCAATCTGTGCCAGGGTTAGCAGCGTCCTGCAGAAAGAAAAGCTTGTCTCGTCAATAAAAAATGTACATACCGCAGGTCCAACTACAGCTCCCAGATTCGGAATTCCCATATTCAATTGTTCAATCACGGGCTTAAAGGGCGCTACATGTGGTAAATAGCTCCATCCCTCTTTCTTAATCGTTGTGACGCTTCCACCGCCAGAACTCCCATCCACAAGCTTTACGACAGGTACCCGCAATGCGATCGCCAATTTCTCCACGTAGACTGTCTTTCCAGCACTTGCGCCATCTGCATGGCCGGAACGGATGCTGAAGTCATCTGCGGTAAGCAGGACTTTTCTTCCACGGAGCATACCCGCCCCTTGTATATTATTGCTCGGAATGAAAGACACAGGCTCCTCACGCATCGGCGCGGTCTTTTTCCAGGTTACTGTTCCTGAAACAGAGCCGATCTCGGCGAATGAGCCGGGATCGAGAAGTTGCTCGATGCGCTCACGTACCCATAGCTTTCCTGCCTGTTTTTGTCGCACATAACCTCTATGGTTAGGGTCTGGTGTTACGGCAATTTTGCGCAGGGTGGCTATTTGGCCCAGGACATCAGAGTGGTCGGCTGGGAGACGGGCTGTTGGAGCCTTTGTCTTTGTTTGCTTCTCTGATTGCTCTGCGGAGAGATGCGAGGAGACTTGGTTCAGGCGCTCGGTGGCTTTATCCTTGCCATTTGGCGGCGACTGTGCATCTCTGTCTTTGGCCATTGTCACAAATTTGTCAGGTGAATGCTATCTCATTCCTGTCGATAGTTTGTAAAGTAGTCTTCTGCTTAGTTAGGGTAGTAGTAATTGGAGAACGGCTGGGGTTACTTGAGTGAGGGGAAATTCAAGTTGGGGCTATCCGAGGACCTCGGCGTTTTTTCCATGTCGTTTTATAAAGAAAATGAATTTCAAAGTATCCGAGCAAGGTTAGTCGCCTCAAACATCTCGTTTCCTTTTTCATTTGTTCTGTCTACCCCTACGCCATATATCGGCTGAAAGTATTTTCGGTGTTTATAGCTACCCCAGATTTATGACGCCATGTCTTCCCCGCACTCGCGATCTATCAAACGACTGTTGATTGCAAATAGGTCTGTCACTCCCAGTCGCAGAATTCTTCTCCGATAATCTCCTAATATCATTTCATAGAGGTGAAATCGCTGTTCGGATATTGCACGCCGCACGGGAGCTGCCTGAGCCAGTCGAAACCTTCGCTCTCTTCACATCTGACGATCGCTCGCACTGCGACATCGGACGGCCTCATCATGCAATTCAAATTCCATCTGCATCCTCCTACTTGGATATTGAATTACTACTTGACTTAGCCCGAAAGCATTCAATTGACTCCATTCATCCTGGTTATGGCTTTCTTAGTGAGAATGCTGAATTCGCCAGCCGCATGTGGACTGAAGCGGGTGCTATTGTGATCGGACCCGGCCCAGAGAATCTTGCTCGGACTGGCGACAAATTACAAGCAAAATCATTAGCTCAAGCATGCAATGTCCCCGTGCTAGAAGCTATGAGCCAGCCAACTTCTAATGTCGATGAGGCAAAGGCTTTTGCTCGTCGGATAGGTTACCCAGTCATGATTAAGGCTGTGGACGGCGGGGGTGGACGTGGAATTCGTCTAGTGCGCGAGGATGCAGAGTTAGAAAGCAGTATCCAGCGTGCTATAGGTGAATCGCCCTCTCGGTCCGTCTTTGTGGAGAAAGCCGCCGTGGACGGATTTCACCATGTTGAAATCCAAGTCATTGGCGACGGCACAGGCCAGGTACGACATCTTTGGGAACGGGATTGCAGTGTACAGCGACGATTCCAGAAAGTCGTTGAATGCGCGCCTGCCCTGATGAACAATCGGGGATTGATTGCCCAGGTCATTGAATCAGCTTTGAGAATGGCTAGTGAGATTCAATATCGTTCTCTAGGAACGTTCGAGTTCCTGGTAAATGAGCAGAATGGTGAATTTTACTTCTTGGAGGTCAACCCACGACTCCAGGTGGAGCACACAATTACTGAATCCATAAGCGGATTTGATTTAGTGCAGACACAACTTTTGCTAGCACAAGGAGCAACTTTCCAGGAGCTTGGCCTGGGCCCTGAAGTCAGGTCGAACACTCCTCCGCCAGACAACTTCTCGATCCAGCTTCGGCTCTGTGCTGAAGATCCAAGCAATAACTTTGCACTCAGTATCGGTAAGGTTACAGAGTTTGTTGTTCCATGTGGTCATGGGATCCGTGTTGACACTCACATAAACAATTCCGGTGCTAATGCGCTGGTGGTGGGATCAAACTTCGATAATCTCCTAGCCAAAATTATCATCACTGCATCTAGATGGGAAGCTGTGGTTCGTAAGGCACAGAGAGTTTTAGCGGACTCGAGAATCTCTGGTGTCAAAACAAATATTGATCTCCTCCGTGGCATCGTCTCGCATCCAGACTTCATGACTGGTCATATTGATACGCAATGGTTGGGACTCAAGCTTGATGAAGCATACCAACTGGGACGACGCATTGCAGATACTCTTCGAAATGGTGAGTATTCAGGGACGACTACATCACAACAATCAACTTCGCAGAGTACATTGCCGGTTGCGAACTTGTTATTCCGCAAAGGCGATGCCTGGGCTATTACACTGGAACCACTGGAACAGGGAAACTCCCAAGTGTCTGCTCAAGAAGCTCACCATTTGCGTCTTTCCCGTGTTCTTCGCAACGAGTTCCCTACTTCATTGTCCGCTGAGATTGAGTATACAACTCCCTCATCTCAAGGTGCAATTCCATATCGAATGCAGCTCGAGACAACCTCGACGGCAGCATCAGCTCTAGTGTCATCTACACATCGCCGAGGTGACCCCAAGAATCCCACACATGTAATTCTACCTCTTTCAGGAAAGCTCATTGAGATCCTGGTCCGCAATGGGGAGGCAGTTGCTGAAAATCAAGTTCTGGCATTTGTCAAGCAGATGAAAATGGAATTGGAAGTGCGGAGTCCCAGGGCTGGAACGGTGAAATGGGTTCATGAGATGGAAGAAGAAGAGGAAGATGTGGCGGAGGGCATGCTACTGGTGGAATTGGGTGAACAGCCTGAGCGGGATCATGGTCAGATGAGAGGCAAATTATAACAGACAGACTTGGATCATTCAAAAGGTGCCGGGCCTGGAAAGGGCATGTCCCCGAATTTGGTTCAATCACCTGTTATTAGAATCCCAATTGACACTAAAGAATACTACGTACATCCATGGATGATTTCCATAACGTGACTTGCAGTAGCTGTGGACTTTGTATTTGTGGATCATATTGGCAGAATTCTCCACTCCATCAACAACTAGCATCATTGGTCTAGTGGTAGAATTCGTCGTTGCCATCGACGAGGCCCGTGTTCGATTCACGGATGATGCATTCATTTTTGCTTTTCCAATAATGTTTCAAGTGTATTTTGGCACATTTTAGTGTCTGCAAGACCCATCCTCGCTGGTGTAAACTTTATCGAGAAGAGAACTTGTTGATCTACCGAGAGCACGTGGTTTCCGCAGACGTCACCGCTGTTCAGCTTCAGCGGTCTTGCTTCTCTTTTTGAAGCAAGACAACATTTACCAGCATGGCGATGACTAGTGCGGGAGACCTAAATCTCTATGTCCTGACAGCTAATTGCGCGAGGACTCGAATCGATGTGGATCTATTCGCTGACCACTTCTTCGATCCCCTCTCAAAAGCAGGGCGGGGCTTCAGCGCTCCAGAGCTGATCGTGCTCTCGCTCCAGGAAATAGCTCCCATCGCCTACTCCTTCTTAGGTGGATCATATTTGATTCCTTACTTTGACGCATTTGATCAAGCGATCAAGCAAGCTACTACGAAGCAATATAATGAATCCTACGAAAATGTGGTCAAGGACCATACGGGTATGACAGGGTTGATGGTGTTCGCACGATCCGATGTTACAGATAGGATATCGTCGATTGATACTGCACATGTCGGGTTTGGAGTCCAGGAGATGGGCAATAAGGGTGCGGTTGGAGCTCGTCTGGGGTACGTAGTGGACGACCATTCGGCCAAAACGGTGGATTTAACCTTTGTCGCGGCGCATCTGGCTCCCATGGAAGATGCACTGGCACAGAGAAACCTGGACTGGCAGAGTATTGTTGAACGCCTCGTGTTCTCCCAAGGTGATACTTCTAGTCGGAATGTTGAACCTGATGACCCCGGCAGAGACACCGATGAAAACGCTGCGTTGCTCGGGGGACACAGAGCGTCAGGTCAATCGCAGAGTACCTGCGGAAATCTGTTTGCTCCGAATTCGTACCTTTTCCTGGCGGGAGATCTAAACTATCGCACGTCAGACGTAGGACCGTCCAAGACTGATAGACTTCGGTTTCCTCGCCGACTAGTCAATCGGGAGAGCAGCTCTCACTATTCGCACCTTCTCAAAGAGGACCAGCTGATGCGTGAGATGCGCCAAGGCAAAAGTTTCCAGGGCCTTTCGGAGGCGCCTATTGACTTCCCCCCAACATACAAATACTCCGATGCGGCCCGCCAAGCGGCTCGGCTTGGAGTTGACAGCGGAGATGCCGAGTGGAAATGGTCGAGCCACCGTTGGCCTAGCTGGTGCGACCGTATCCTCTTCCTTGACACTCCGTATTGGACTGGCCAAGATGCGAGTGATCGACGGGTCAAACCTCACATGTACGACGCACTTCCTCTATTTCCCCAGTCAGACCATCGCCCTGTCGCGTTGGCTGTGTCTGTGCCTCTGTCACTGTCTCTGCAACACATATCCTCCTCTGGGTCAGATCACATGGACTCCGAGCATCGAAGTGTGGCTCCATTCTCAATCGACCCTCACTGGAGATCTCGACGGGAGAGTGCCCGGCGAAAGGAGATAGCGGTGGGCTTCTTAGCCTACCTAGGCTTAACCTGGGAAGGGAACGGACTGCTTCTTGCATCAATGATCGGAATCATCGGTGCATGGACGGTGCTTCGTTCGTTGTTGGATGTCTGAGTTGATGATGCGCATCGCACTTGTAAAGATCTTCGGGTTTTCCAATTGCTTCTTTAGCGAGAAAAGACAACAATACGAGCTTTCTTTTTTTTCCTCTTATTTTTTTGGCTTTGGATCTGAATGCACAGTGTGCGACATGTTAAGAATTCTTGCAGACACTCCTGATTTGGCATCGGCCGAAAAGTAAAAAGGTACCAGCGTCAGCACAAAAAGTCCCCAAAGCCTCCCAGCCGCAAGTCAAATGACGTCCATATCCATCTGATAACCCTTTTTGCCTTTTTCTGGGAAAAAAGAATTAGGGGAATTCTTTTTCTTCTGTCCACGGCATTTCCATAGCAATAACTATTATCAGCCCACGCCAGGCCATATTGGTCCACATCAGTCCATTTCCAGCGACGGGCCGATAGCAGATGGTAGTGCAGGGTTCACTAGTGGCCGATTTTCCAAGAATCCTCCCCATTTCTAGATAGTCACATGAGACGGTCCCAAATGGTCTGGACGCATCACCGACTGTTTGGTGGCTGGGGTTGCGGAGGCATGAGGTCACTGGTATTGATTGCGAGCTACCATTCAGAAGCCTCAAATTGGCCCAGAGACCCCCTCCTAGTAGCCGTGATTGCGCGCTTCTCATCAGCCAGGCTGCAGTGTCGGCCTAATTCTTGCTGTTATAGTAAGGTTTGTAGGCCCCAGTCACACGGAATGAGTGTCACCGTCCATAACGCCCAGGTTGCGGCGGTCCAGATTCCGAGCTCGTGTTCCACCGATCACCCTTCTGCGTCTTCGATTGTCTTCTAGACTTCTTTCCCTCTCTCTTTCTGTGTGGGTTTCTTGCTTCCTTTACATTCTCTTCTGTCCTTCTCTGCCATCATCCGTTATTTGTTTCCATTGTTCTTGGGCTGGTAATTCCGTACGATTCTTTGGTGCCTGACCCGCTGGTCCACAAACATCTCTTTTTTATGCGGTCCGTGACATCCGAGCTGCGGGTGCCCTGTTGGATAAACAAAGTACAGAGTGCAGTATTTATGCACTACTAGAAGGAATCAATTGAATTCTCTTTCCGCTCAAGGTTCTTTTTGTCATGTATTTCGGAGGCTGGCGCTGATGCGACAGCGTCTCCGAGGCGGAGAGGGCCAATGCAGACTGGCCTCCACGGGGTGCCGTCGCAACCGTAAGATTTGCAAGCGCAGAGCCGTCAGCCACCTGAGTCTGTCAAATGACCTAGACTGAGCTTAATGCCCTGGAAGCACCTTGGATGTTGACATCCCTCCCGATTGCCGTTTCTAAGCTGTGCGACACGCGGTGCTGACGAAATCGTAATTTACCCATGGCTGGGCGGCGGGGCATCGAGGAGCAAAACAAAGAAGCGAGAGAGAAAAGAGAGAAAGGAATGATTGGGAAAGGAAAAGGACGAAAACGAGCCATCTTTGGACATGGACACAGTAGTCAGATGGTGCATTGTAGTTGCTACTACCTTAGGTATGCACACTGTGAGTAGCAAACCATCATAGTGCATAAATGGGCGCTAGGCTATGGAGTCATACTGCATATCCACGTCAAGCCTCAAGCGAGTGCCGAGCTGTCAACAAATATGTTTAGGACAATGGAAATCAAGAAAAGACCGATACCAGTAAAAGTACAGAATATTCCTTGTACCTTTTGGTATTCCCGGTTTCTCTCTTGTGGAATCTATAAGATGTTTTTTTAATATTGAATTTCATTTTTTTTTCTGACTGGCTCCACACGAACAAATGACAGGAGTGACAAGGAGCTACCGGATCTCCGAATGAATGCTTCGAAAAGGACCCCGATCACAAGAGGGCTAGCCTAAGAGACCCCATCAGATTTTCTGGTTATCCTTATTTCCAATATCAATGCCAATGGCAATTCCCATACTATACACTGTACACTGATACTGTACAATGTACAGGCTCGGAAAGGTGCAGACTCTGACGTGACCGAGACAGCGTGCAAACCATTGGCAAACAGGCCCGAAAACAGGCCCGAACGGGTTAATCCAGAAGAACTAGGGGAGTGGACTACTGCACGAGTGGAGCTTCCTAGTTTTCCAGAACACTGCCCGATGCGCCTGTCCAGACTCCTCGGATCCTGACAGGATTCACGCAAGTTACAGAATACGCGGACGCTCGTGTTCAATACATCAATTCGAAACAATTGGAATTGACGGGAATTGGAAGGGAATTGAACGCGGGATGCCCCCCCCCCGTCCAAATCCCCCTTTTCTACTCTCTCCATTTGATCTCTCCTTACGGGACACGTCGGCACTTTTTTTTAAGGCCCTCGTTCACCCGGGCACTCAATCTGAAGCACGGGCAGATTTGGACTTTTACATACCGCGGTGGATTGAATCCAGTTTCAGTCAGCTGGCAGACTATACACTACTCCTGCTCCTGCTCACACTCACGTTCAATACTCCACCAAGTGTCCCTGCAATAAATCAGATTACAATGCTGCTGACAGGCTGTACTGTATGTAAGCCTGCGAGTCATTCCAACGCGATTCGGTCCAACGCGCGCATTCTTTTCTTTCATACCTCTACTGCCATTGGTTCACCCCTTCCAGGCGACAGGGCTTCATGCATTGACGACCAGCATCTCAGCCGATCAGAAACCCGCATTGTCGGGTCGAAAGGAGGGGATCGACCGATCTGCCCTGGCGTGCGAACGGAGTCCACCTGGTCAATGTAGCCAAACTCCGCCAAATTAAGATGTCACTGACAGCAGTACCATAGGTATGAGTACCTCAGTAATATAGAAGTATAGCTGAAATCGTGATGTACATAGTAGAACAATATGTACTATCAGTACGGAGTATCTAGTAGTAACTAACTGAATAGGTATAAGATTCGGCTGCCATCAATACCGGCGATACCCCTAGTCACCGCTAATACAGAAGGCAGCAATAGATGCACCAGTTAGGTGGTAACAGACAGCGAATCAATCAAAAAGGAGAAGATGGGGACATCATTACATAGTATGTATACTGTAGTAAAAAAATGTTCCGGAAAATTAATCATACATTGAATGCTCCGTACAAAATTACCAAATACCAAAAAAACAGGGGGGTTAAAAAATCGAAAGAGGAAAATCTATCGAAAAAAAAGAAAAACGGAAAAAAAAAAAAAAAAAAAAAAAAACAGAACTAACAACCCTTTTTTTTTAATTTTTTTTATATTATAAAATATAAAAATGGAACCCTAAAAATTCTAGTCCATTTCCATTTTACCTCCTTTTTTTTCATTTCTTTTTTTTTTATAATTTGATTATTATTATTATTTTCTTATTCTTGTAGAAGACTCCGGTTGAGCCTCTCGAGATATAAACCCCCTTTTGTCCGCCATCTTTTCGGGTCTACGCTTTTCTCCTCTCTCTTCTTCTGCAAGGATACTCCTCGTATTTTGATATACTACGACAATACTTCAGTACTCAACTCCTCCATTTTACCCTCAGGCCTCTTCGAGAATTGCTTTAAACAGCCATCTTCTCCTCCGACGTCATCCCCACTTTCCTACTGTTCCCTTCTTTGGACGCAAGAAAAGTCCGTCGGCAACTCCTGGCTCCCGTTTAAAGTTTCCCTGCTTAGCTCGAATTCTCGTCTCCATTCGGAAATTCGCAACTTCTTTAAGATCAAAGAAGTTTCCCCCTCTTCCGGCTACTTTCTTCACCTCCGCACTCCCCGCGATCTTTCAACTTTCTACCATCCGAGGTTTAATATTACTCTTCGCAAATAGCTCCAAAAGCTATTAACAAAGTACCGATACCAACGCGACCTCAAACTCTTATTGTTATTACCTATTTTCTTTCATCCTTCGCCATCATGTACTCTTGCGCAAACTATCCCCGCGGTTGCCGAGGCCGTGTGAACTGTCAAGGAGCCAAGTGCTCGGACTGCAAGGTATGTGTTGATCCTTAGTGTTGATTGCTTTGTCGCATCAACACGCACGAGTAAATATATAGAAAGAAAGACACAATACTAATAACTTCCAGAGTCTCAACCTTCGTCGTCCAGCTTCCGCTTCACCATTCGCCCAGCCCCGAGACTACAAGCGTGTGTTGCCCTCAGAGCGTCTCAGCACAGTCTTCAAGCTCGAGGACCTCGAGCTGTAAGGGTTGACTACCCATACCAGCAACTAGTACGGGACTCGGCTACTCTCGTCTGATACCTCCTCAGATGAACTGAACTCGGTACTTCCAACGACTGGTTTCGTTGGAGCTTCGTTTCAGCTCATCTCCGCTTTATCACTCACGCACTCATCTCACTCACAACTCATTATGCATTCACTGGGCGTTTGTCGAATTCACACCACGGCGGCAATTTCCTCTTTTCTTTCTTTGTCTCCTCGAGTTTCCCGCTGAAGATCAACTCGGGTTAAACTCTGCATGGGCCACTCGGCGCAAAACAACTTACTCAACTACGCGAAATATGCTATTCTTCCCCCATTTTGCTCACGACGGAACTAATGGGAACTCTCGAAACATTGACGATCGCTCTGATCATTCACCTGCATGGAGGATAGATCTACGGAATCTTCCCTTCTTTTCTTTTTCTTTGTTATGCATGGCTACCATGGAATCTGCCACTGGCGGGCAGTGGCGCGAATGGCGGTTGATCGGCGATCAACCTATTTCCCTTTCGTTCTTGTTTCTTTTTCTCGTTGCGCATACGTCCTGACTTTGTGCCTGGGTCGCTGGATTATATTTCTCAATATGTCTTTTCTACTCTTATTCTGTGATTTCCGCGATGCCATACCCCCAATTCTGCGATTTAATGCTTTACCGGTTTCCCATGATCACCCATGATCTTTGCCCAATATAGTCTATCTAGTTTAGATACCTGCATCATATATGCTGCACTGCCTCTACATTTACATCTTGACCTCCTTCCTAATTGTATAACTACATATCATCGTATTACTTCAGAAAAGCGCAGCCTAGCCCGCTTGTTAGGAAATACGGAACACGGAGTATTCCGTCCATTCCCACGGTGTCACAAATTCAGCGGAATCTAGAACGACCGACCCATCTTTCAGCCCCAACAGCTAAATTTATCGAAACAGCCGCAAACTCTAAGCCGTTGGGCTTTGTCTAGTCTCAACGGCGGAACGGCATCAGATCTAACCCCAAACGTTTCATAAGTAAGATCAAGAAGGATCACCCCACGCTTCCTTTTTGTCGTCACGGGCCTCATGCATCTGTTCAATTACAACAGCCCCATCGTTGTATCGCCAAGATCGCTTGCGGCTGTCACAAGGCTAGGTTATGAGTGGGCCCCAGCTGAAAACTTGTAAGGGCCATCTCAAGTCAGCCTTGGATGTTATTATATGATTCGAGGAAGATGTCCTCAGCTTATACTTCGACTGCATTGATTTGTCCGGATATCTCGGTATCTAGTACTAAATAGTACCCTAGTCTAGTATGCCTCATTCCTGCAATGAGGCCATGGAAGGCTTAGCCAATACCACCACCATATCCGATATATATCCGAGAAAAGTCAGATTATGGACAAGACTAATTCAGCATTTGGGATGAGATCACTTGATTTTGAGGCTGACTCGACAAGATGGCTGAAATACGGCAAGGCAGTCCAACAAGAGTGTCATTTACGAATTTAGATATTCAAAAATATGAAAGATACAATCGACACAAAAGCCGGAACTTATTCCCGAGGCAGTGGATCAAACCGATTCAAGAGGACGAGAACTGCTCCAGAAACAACCGAGACGCGTTTCACCCGTTCAATTCAGCCCTGAAGCGCTTCTGGACGCGACTAACGACTTTAATCTATCTGACATCTTCCTTCGGCAAATCCACCCTGCAATCACCCAAAAGCATTGCGATACTCTGATACTTTCAATTTAAGGAAATTTGATACGAATCAATCTCATCATACGAGGCTGGTGGCTGACTAGGAGAATTAATTTCCCCTCGGACACAAACATTGGCTCACATTCTTTCTTCCTAATTAGTCCATCCGAAACTCATGGACTACCGTGCCTATTTCCTCGAAATCCCCGAAATCCCTTGAAACCTCCTTCTGATGGGATCGAAAAGCCCACATCCCTTAATAGAATAGACTTGAATTGAAAGTTCAAGACTTACCTAGCGTAGTCTGTACCGCGAACGATATCGATATCGATTCCCTTTTGAAACACTTACCCACCCGTTGGCACGTATTTCGTGCATTCAAGGGGTGTTTGATCTTCTTCCGATGCTACAGTCCCGGGTCTTGATGGCATTCCTTGCATCGGTTAATCTCTCGCGTGCGAGATGTAGAGTAAATGTGGATGTGGTGTAAATTCAAGATTCATTCAATTTGGCATGGTCCCATTATTTAGCCTTGGCAACGAAATACATACTCGTTCAGAAAGGGCCATCATTTGAATGATCTCATTTCGATTGAACAAAGTTCATGGGGACTTTTTTTATGGACATTTTGATTCAGATTTAAGTTGAGTCCATTGAGCTATTTTGACTATTTCGTTGAATTCCCGCGACATGTCTCTCTTTTACACGGTCTCGATCCCTTTCGTCCATTGTCGGGACCCAGATTTTGCCCACTTGTATCATTGTGGCTGCCTGACACCTTAGACAGAGGTATGGAGTACTTCGTTGGTGAGTCTGTTCCTCGTTCTCTGCTCCCCTCCCCACACTATCCAAACTCATGGAGTGCTTGGCACACCATGCTCTGCGTGGTTTGGGGAAGAGCGGTGGATTATGTTGATCCATTTATGATGTAAAACACTAGATCGTGGATCCCCCTGCTGTTGTGATCCCTCAAGTGGCCGTGAGTTGCTCCTTTTTTTTTTCCTTAATTCTTTCTCTTTCTAGAAACTCGCTTGGTTGATGTTTGTTTTCTTTAGTTTGTTTGCTTCACCCCTTTTTTGGCCCTGCGACAAGCTACTAAATGCCCCGCTCAGCCACAGTCCGATCAGTTCGCTGTTTCAGGGTGGACTGTGGGGATGCTTCCAGGTATCCACATCTTTCTGCAGAGAAATATCATTGGTCATGTGTGATGATGATCCCTTGGATCACTGAGTTGGTGGCAGTGGTTGGGCTGCTTAGGTTTTGTCGGTGTGGCTTGGGGCCCTTCGCGCGGATCTCGAAGCGTTTGAAATTACGAGGTTCGTGGTTTTTCAATTACTTAGACCATTGTATTTTTGAGATCAATATTTTGGATTTTGAATTTTCAACTATAGATTTTCGAAGTTTCGAGATCAATCGCGGTTCGAAATTAGTGTTCACTTGAAGTTTCGGAGAAAAGTATTGTGTCATGCATATGGGCTAAGATAAACATCCCTGTTCGTGGCGTCTTGATCCGGGTCATATCAATTTCAAGAATACATTACTCAAACATCTAGATCAATGCAATCACCAACATGCCCGGTTTCAAGGTCACATTTTTCCCTTGTGGAGTCGAAAATTTAGTCCGCTCAATCCTCTTCTCGCTTTATGATGTCGCTGCCTGGGATTGGGTCACAAAATGCCCCTGCTGCGGTTGAGCGTGAGCCATCCTGTAATCTCGGCTTGGGAGTTGGATGCGAGCCCCTGGCTGTCATCCATCTTGACCAAGTGGAGTGGGCCAGTCGGAGAATTTCTTCTCGGCTTTTGAGTCGTCTGCCGCAGATCAACCCCGATTATCAATAGTTACTACATAAAATGGCCATCCGGCAAGAAAAATTCGTGTTGATTCTTTCTGCGGATCTCGGCTCTTTCGTCTGTCGCCTTATCTAGTCTATTCTCGGCCTTCTAGCATCTCCCGACACACCCATTGTGCCGTTTTCGTATGCAATGTCCAATATCGTTCGTCCTCCGGTGTTTCGGCTCGATTTGTCGCCCGTTCCACTGAGAGTTTCCCGAGTGCTTCAAACACTACAATTTGATCTCTCATATGCTGATCCAAAGGCGATCGCTTCTTGGCTTTGACATCTGATGTCTGATCGTTACTCACATCAGCGCCAAGCCCTACAATCTCATTGACGAGTCCCTCGACACAGCCCTGAATAAATTCATCAATGTGCTCCAGAGCTGTCATTTCCTGTTTGGCTCCTTTTTTGGTCTTCTTGTGCTTGCTTCGTCCAGGTTGCTTTGGCCTTTGGGGTGCTTGAGCAGTCCCAAGAGCGTCATATCCAATTTTGAATCCTTCTCCTATGTCAGCAACAAGCAGAATATAGAACCGCGCAGGATGGGATGTGGCTTCTGATTTAGCCAATGTTATGGGAATTCGCCCGCGGTCATCAGGACTCTCGAGTTGAGATTGATCAAATAAAGACGGATCGACTTGTCTCAGGGCCTTCTTCAGCGTGCGATGGACTTGTTTCTCACAGTACTGACGAATAGTTTGTTGCTCCCCGCTTGTTTCCGTTCCCAATAAGTGGTCATCTGGGGCTAGGATGGTGATGTCGACTCTTGTAATCTTTCCTCGGTCAAGATCCAGGATATCGATTGGAGGGAAGTAAGGAGTGTCTGAAGAAGACAGAGCATTCAAGATAAAGCTAACGGATCCCATATCAACTTTACCAGTCGACCAACCCCGCTTATGCAAGATAACGTTCGCGGCGGGAAACCCTAATTTCTTGAAATTCGGCAACATCACCTGCACGGCATAATCAAAAGATGGAGAGTTGGTACCATTCGTGCCACCCGTAATATTGACTCGAATCTTCTCAATGCCAGGTCTTGATCCGACCCATAGTAGATAGGGGTAGATGGCCTGAAATATGAGAAAGACTGAGCCTGGAGTCGGTAAATGGATGTTGTACTCTGGCTTGGGCGCAACGCCGGCCAATGAAACCAAAAGATCCGTCGCCTCCCCTTCAAATTCCGGGGGCTCAAAGGTGATACTGCGTGATCCTACCTGGCCCCCAGTAACTTTACCTCCACTGATTTCCCCAAGTAGCTTGACGGCTGCCGCATGGGATGCCTTCAGTCCGGTCTTTCCTTGTCTGTTTCCTCGTACATGGTTGATAGTAACCGGCTGTCCGGTAAGGGCAGCCAAAGCTAGCGCGATACGGACTAATTGACCACCCCCCTCGAGGGTTCGTCCGTCCAGCGTGATGTGGCGTGGCGATCGGTGTGGGGGAGCTGCTGCGGTCCCTGCTCCACCAGAGCTAGAATTACAAGCTGGAGCCGCCATCGACGAGTTTGCGAGATCAAGTTTATCGATTTGAATGGTGTCAAGCTCCCGGGAACTATTCTCATTTAATATTTCATCACTCCGTATCATTTTTCTTGGCTTCGCATTCTTCGTACGGTGCACTGCCATGAAGCTTGCGTTGAGTCAGGCCTCGAGTGACTCACTGTCGGAAATGGTTTTAGTGTCAAATCAGGGCTGGCCCAGATCGGTGCAGACATGCAGCCTGCAGAAATGAGTTCCCTTTCTAACTCTGTAGTGCAGCAGTAGATCTTTAATGGACGGAGAGGTCTGTTTTTATGTAGATACGCCATTTGGAGTAGATGGGAAGTATCTTAAGGAAGGTGCGAAACTACTCTTAGTATTCTACAAACGGCAGTCACAATCCAACATCGCTCCTTCCTACAAATACCTATCATCCACACTCGCCCCTTCCTCAAACACAATACAGATACTCACAATGTCCTGCTTTCTCTCTCTCGTCCTCTTTCTCTTCTTCCTTTTCTCTCCAGCATCTTCTTTGGTATACCTCATATACTACAGGCTATTTGAAATATGTTTTCCTCATTCAATAATCGAGGCAACCTTCGCAAGTCCATGTCCTCTCGCTCAATTCGGAAATCTCATCGTCCTTCCACAGAATTTATAGATCCCGATGTTGCCAAAGTACATGCAGCTGCGGCTGCTTCTCGTGCCATGCACTCAAGCCAGAAATGTCCTCGGCCATTGTCGAGTGAATTGAAGAGCTCATATAGTAGAGTCGGGGGGCCTTCATCAGTTTCCGTCCCCAAACGGCGTCCGAAAAGTGGTACGGAATATACGGACGATAGTGCCTCAACCTGTGGATTCCCCATCGTACCTCCATCAACTCCACTTCCATCCATTGAGACTGAAAGTATAGTTCTATCCAACGACCATACATCCTCCGCTGCCTTCCCACCAACCGCTGAACCGAATGGGCTAGATGGTCGAGATAGCTCTGTCCCATCGTCGTATCGTCGACTGCGCAAGGCCAAGTCGATGTTCTCCACTAGACATCGGTCGTCGCATATTCCATACAGTACGCCGCCTCTCCCTCGTCGAGATGCCATGGACATCGAACGCAGTCCGCAATTTGTATTGCCACGCACTATGAGACGAACACCATCATTGGTTCGATCAAGCCCAGGCCACTGTTCACGCACAGTTCGACATTGTCAAAGCCAGGACACGGCAATCAGCATTGCCCGCAATCACTTTATCAAGGAGAACGATGAGACACAAACACATTCCAGACGCTCATCCTTATTCGTGCATCGACGTAGGAGGGAAAACAAGCCATTCCGGAAGACCTTCCATACTACCGGTGGAAGTAGTATTGATGAGAAACTCGCTGATGGGTCCCGTGCTCGACGACGAACCTTCTCGGCTTCTTTCAAAAATGGATTCAAACGGGTGTTCGGCTTGTCCAAATCTATCGAGCATCAGCCACGGCCCAGTTTGGAAACAGATCCTCCAGCCCCTCCAACCCGTTCAGCTCCTGCGGCTCCTGTCATATCTAAGAAGAACAGCGTTGATAGTCTCATCGATGAAAATACATATACAAGGAGTGATACTTCGCCCAGTCCATTGCATGTCCCAACTATCTCTCCCAGTCGTGCCAGTCTTTGTACATCCAAATCTCGCGTCACAAGTTGGGCAGATTCGACAGTAGCCAACACGAATACCACCCGCAAGATTGGACACCGACAGTCCCTATCTCTGATTGAAGAGCATGGAGACTTGAATCAAGAATTCCCACAGCATCCTCCTGTTGTATTTGATCAGACTTGTTCCAAGAAGTCTGCAGCTCGGAGATTTAATGAGTGGGTTGATAGTCATGATCTATACTCGGCTTTGATGCAGCAGATTGGACGACAAGCGGCACAAAATCCCGATGAAGAACTCACACTTGGCACTGTTCCGGAGCACCGTGCAGTTCCTGCACGAACATCTTCAGCACTGTCGCGTCGCAGCAAAGTGACTATTCGCCGTGTTCCCAGCGGAGAATCCTCGACACCTAGGTCATTCACAACTGCAATTGCAGAAGACTTTTCGTCCCCCCGCAAACATGTTGTTCGCCCTCTTCAATATATCCCTTCGCCAGTCATGTCTCGAAGGGTACAAGGACAGGAGCAACAGGTCTTAGGGGTCAAAGTTGATCACAACTTAGCCCGTTCGCCATATATGAATGGAGAGGGCTCGAATGGTGATACAGGAAGCGTCATCATTCTCTATCATGGAGATTCGAGGCTGGAATCCGTCTCTCCAAGTGTGTATTCTCGAACGACAAATGAGGGCACGCCAAAAGACACGGGAGTTGAATCTGTATACTCCGTGGAAGAGCCGGGAACTGCAACCATATTTGCCTCGCAGAGATCGGTATATAAGTCGCCAAAGCGTTCTTCTGGCTCGCCTTCTCTGGAGAAATCCCAATTGAAACCCAGTATGGACTGGCAAACATGGATGAGTTCACAGATAGAAAGGATTGAAACGACCCATCCGACACGAGAGCATGTGCGAGAGGATGCACAGTTCCAGGAGGAGGAAGATGAGATCTTCATGGGAATGATTCGGCGAGCGCCTGTTCCTACGGAAGAACCAGCCGTCACGCCATATGTCACCATTGAGCCGACCCATGAGGACTCACTGGCCATTGAACAACTCGTGGCTGCTCCCCGAAACAATTTCTCTCGCCCGTTTAGTCGGTCTTCAAGTATACGGACCATCCTGCCATCTCGAAATCTTGAGTCTATCAGCACTTCCAAAAATACACCTGAAACTGCAACAGTCGATGCCGGTAGCAATATTCCATCCCCTACAGTGATTCGGGTGCCTAGTGAATACAATCTTTCCCCAATGCGCACAAGGACTGCGAATCTGTCGAACCTGCCGGAGTCACCAACTCCGCAGAGAAGTGTTCCAGAGATAACCAGGCGAAATCTAACACAGGAGCAGTATCGTCGGTATTCAGTGCGACGACCGATGACCAATGGCAAGGCAAATTCGTTTCGCTCGGTGCATACATACCGGGATTCGCATACGATGAATAACGAGAACTTGTCGCTCAAGGAGGATCATGACAGGGCTATGGATGACTATCACAGACTTCAGGACGGTCATTCCACAATCTCCAGCAAGCACATGGTCGAGATGTTTTTGAACAGCCGGCGACGCCCAGCGGAAGAAGCTGTGTTGGATAACAACGCGCCAGCTAGGGCATTTGTCTAAAGGTTTTGTTAATGACTTGGTTTGACTATTGTTTTGATCATTGGATGTATATCTTCCCCACGACCCATTCATTTGTGCTTATGCTGTAAGCCGACAAATGTATACATGGAGAGTGTAGGTAGCAATTGTGTATCCACACTATCTTTAATTATACGCTTAGCAAATTGATTGATTAATATTGCATAGCCCTTGGACATAAGGGGAGACAGAAAATAAAGACCTTGGAAAGAGAAAAAAAAAAGGTATTCACAAATCCATTGCAAAAAAGAACTCTCCCTCGGGGAATCGAACCCCGGTCTCCCGCGCTTATCGGTGTTAATGACAAGCGGAAATCATGACCACTAGACCAAGGAAGATGAATTAGTCGAGTTACCGCTCGACCACTTGGTACTGGTTGATGTAATGAGATGCCAATTTGTGCTATATGAAGGAATACTAAATAGCTCTGGTTATCACGAGCCTGGACATGCATCTATTCAATCCCTAATAATGACAGATCGAATCGTCTCTCGACGGTACTAGACGCTGTTAACAAATGTAAATTACTAGTATAACTACTGGCTTTTATAATTCTAACTCATAGTATACAGGGCAATTCTTGGTCCAGTAGAAATATATTTTGATCATTCAAGAAGTCCAGCAGCTCAAGTAAGATTACACCGAAATACTGAATTATTTTGAAAGAAGCAAACTTCGAGGTATCAATTAATTTAACAAAGCAAAGGCTGGAAATGATCCGCGTGTCCAACCTTCATCCTCGTCCTGCTAATTTACCCGCCATCTTCTTTTAGAATAACGAACAGAGTGATTCCACATTTACTCGACATAGTTCGCGGGGAAATATCCCTGTACGCCAGCAAGTTCACCTTCCCACCAGTCATCTGTACTGCTTGTCTTCTTCACGACGCGAATGCGATCGCCCTCCCTAATTCTCAAATCCTCATCGCCTTGTCCATCAAAATCATACAGGGCAGTGACAAAGATCGGACGAGGTGGAGGTGGAGGCTTCTTCTTTTTTAGAGCAGCCGTGGCAAAAGGCTCGGCGTTTGTGAAGGGTATGCTGGGTCCAGAGTGAACCGAGCTGTGCTGGCGAGTTTGCTGGAAATGATCTGTGGGACGAGCAGCAGGTGAAAACGACACACCGGCGGGTATTGGGGTCATTGTCTGCGGAGGCGGCATAGACTCTGGAGGTGGCGCCCACGAGCCATTCCCCGAAGGCAGTGGAGACGTGGCTGAGGAACTGGCAACGGAGATTGAGCTACGTGATGCCATGTAGGAAGATGACGGTGAAGGCGAGGGGATCTCCGAGGCACATGGTTTCGATGCGAGCATGGGGGGCTTGGCTGGGATTTTGCCCTGAATAGAAGAGACAGAAGAAATGGATGGGCGCGAGGTATTGGTAGCCACGCTGCTAGTGCGGCTACCTAGAGACGGTCGCTTGGTCTGCTGATCCCTGGCCTGTGCTTGTCGAAGTGCTTTGCCGTGAACGAGGCAGTTCATGCTTTCGATTTGCTCTCGCGTGGGATCATGAACATTGTGGAAGTCTGATACTATCTGTTCAAATGGATCTGCTGGAGTTGGTAGTCCGGTTTCCTCGCAGAATGCAAGTATCACTGTATAATAGGTGCCTAGCATGCGGTTCTGGATCTCGATTTGGGCCGTGAGAAGGTATGGAACGAGCGAGAAAAGTAGAGAGATTAAGGTTGGTAGACGTTGGCGTAGGTCGTCATCCGCAGCTTGGTATACCTCTTTGGCACTAGCGAGATCCAGCTGCGCCTTTGACAGGTTGGCATTTTCACGTTCGCTGCGCTTCTGTTTATGAATGAGGCCATCGACCTTGCCTTGATATATTTCGAAATCGACCTGCAAGTTGACAAGGTGGTGAGTTATTTGTTGTTGATTCATGTATAGCTTGACATACCTTCTTGTCATTCCGCTTCTTGATTGTCTTCTTCATAGGTTCTAGGGAGCTTTTCGCATTTTCTGCTGGTCGAGCCATCTTATCCTCGACAACATCGAGTTCCTGGATCATTTCTTCGCGCAACTCATCAAACTCCTTTCGTAGTCGGTTGGATCGACCCACAAGGGTGGCATCCGTTTCCTTGGGTCGATGCGGGGAGGGTGTTTCGGACGAGCCGACGATGGGCGCATAGAATCCATCGAATTCATCGGCCATGCGACTTTGGTAAGTTGCAATTGATACCCAGGCATCACGCCAGGCTCTTGTGGATTCTGCAATCTTCAAAATGGAAAAGGAAAGCAAAATTAGCAATCTTGCCGCGCGTTCGAGAAATAAAAGGTGCTGCCTACTTTAGACAACAACAAATCCGCATCGTCGAAATCTTTTAAGAGGACAGCAACCTGGCTGTCATCGGCGGTTCTTTTGGTGGTCATTCGACCAAAGCGTTTCTGCATGCTCTGCATTATGAAAGAAGAGCCCAAATTAGGTCTTAAGAGCTTCGGAGGTGGGTAGGAAACCAGATGAAACCAGACTCAAGAAGCAAAGAGCAACAGTTTACAATGAAAACGAGTTGGTCAGATTAATTTTAGACCGATCCAGCAGTCAGAATCATTGAAAGGGCAGAGGGCAAAGAAGGCAGAGTGAGGAGAAAAGGAAACCAAAAGGAAGAGGAGGCAAAAGTAGGAGGAAGATTCGAAACGTTTCATCTCATTTCAATTCAGCCTCCCTGCGGCTCTTGGAGGGGGGGCTGTCTGGCTCCTTCAAAGTTGGAATTATTTATGGCCGGGGGGAATGCATTGAACTCCACTCTTGAGACTGGGATTATCGCAAATCAGACGAATCTGATGGATCTGTTTGCTGCAGCTGCATCCTTCCAGACACGCCAACAGAGCGTTTATCGTGGGGGCCAAGGTGAAATGAGTCAATGCAGAACATGGTAGCATAGAAAATGGAGCAATTGATCATCACTGAAAGTACCCAGTTAAAGAGGGGAGGGATGAGGGGGTGGATATTTCATATGTTCACAGTCCCTCACATTATATCATTGGGATGCATCTTGAGGTAAGTCTCAGTGTTGATCGTAAGGCAGAACAGTGGATCCTTTCGAGTATCAAATGAAGGAAGAAAGTTGAATGGAGAAATGATTAATTGGTTGGAGAAAGTTGAAGAAGTGGGAAAGTGGAGAAGTGCCTGAATGCCTGAGTGCCTGAGGCAAATGACTCCCCTCTTCTCCGCCTTTCTCTCCGCCTTTCTCTCCGCCTTCCTCTTTCTCTTTCTCTTCTTTACTCTTCCTCCACTTGACCAGCTTCTGTTCCAATTCTCGGCATGTTTAGGCGTGGTTCAGTGTAAATCTTGGTTTAGTACTGTTGGAGATGTCTTTGCCGATGTCTACACCGCGTGCTACAGCTCCTCAAGCTTCACAGTCTCCTATTACCGCATCGGTCGTCAAGTTTCGTTGTTTATACACCCACGATCTACGTCGCAAGTCTAAACGCTGGAAGGATGGTTACCTCAGATACCATGCTTTTAATAAGCGGGTAATGGTATATGATGAGCATGGTAACTATATTGGGGATCATCATTGGCGGTCTGCAGAGGAGGTGCAAGATGGCGATGAGTTGGAATTGGACAAAGGTGTCTTGATAGAAGTCGGCGAGCGAATGGGAACAACCCAGCAGGACCTTACCAATTTGTTTGAAAAGAGGAAATCCAGTCAAACATCTCCTTCGTCAAATCGGATGAGTTCGCAACAGATTCAACATTCGCATTCGCAAAGCTCCCAGAAACGGACAACGTCAACGCCAACGCCAACGGCTGCACCCAGCTTCACACCGACTCCCGCCTCCTCCCGACCCTCAGGCTCACAGTCCTTTCGATCACTTAATGATCTTCTTGGTATCAAACGCACGCCAGCTGAATATCGGCCATCTCCATATGAAGAACGCCACCTCCAAGTCACAAGTCGACCAGAACCGTCCGAGCCAGCTCCAAAACGGCCCAAGGTTTCGGTGGGAACAATACCGACCAGAAGCAAGAATGAGCAGTCCGGGGTAGTGGACTTGACAGAATCAGAACCAGAACCAGAACCAGAACCAGAACCACAGCAGACGACGAGGACACCAAGCCACCCGATACCTCGAGAGAAAGCGAGATCAAATGTACCAATAGTTATACCCGCAGAGGAACCGCAGAGGAAGTCGAAAGAAGCACCTTCTATACCGAATTCCACATCTCAGCCCAGGCTGAACCAGCCTCAACAAAATCCTCCGACTTTTGCAAAGCCAGCGCTCCCTCCACCCTCAGGAACAAGACCTGTCGGAAACATACCCTCTCCGCCGATGGCACCGCCTCAAGATGCTCAAAATACGCAAACAAAAAACAAAAGCACCCACATTACGCCAGATAATAATGACTCTTTACGAAATTCACGAATCTCAGGACCACAACCTGATACAGAACCCCCACAACAACCCATCAAAACCCTGCGCATGGCCACTGATAGACCTCGTCGAAAATTAATGTACAGCGCACTGTTGCCCAGCGATACATCTCAAAAATCATCCCCACCAGTAATGGGCCCTCCCGAGAAACGAAGTCAATCGACCCCGAAACTCAAGGAGTCGCCGTCAGTACGTGCTCGCAGAATATGAGGCCAGCTATACTAATTCGTCCTGCAGACCTGCTAGCGCCCAAGATCCGGCTTCCACCAATATGGAATTTCTGCCTTCGGTGTCAACTCAATTCATTCTCGAGGAAATGGTCGGTAACCCTGGGATTGACTCTGGTCAGAACAAAGTTTCCCATGCACGATCGAAAGAAAGCGTACCTGCACCTGCTCAAAATTTGTCCGCAAAAAGATCTCTCGACGCGCCCTTGCGCAAATCACTATCTGATCCCTCCGCTTTAACTGCCAGATCTGGTCTTCATCGGCCCACTGTCATGCGAAGTGCTCTCAGTACGGCTCCCGAATCAGCGGAAGAAATTGAACAGGGGCCTTGGACTTCCGAGGCCTTGGATCTTTTTGATTTCTGGCCTCCTGGACGACCCAAGCCTGTGCAGCATTAACTGAATCTCGAATCCCTTTACGCTTATTCGAGCGATCTATACTATCTGTACATAGTGAAGCTTTCACTACTTATACTATGATACCCTGATGCCCATCGAATAATCAATATACTTAAGCCATATGTATTTAGCCTTGATAGTGATTGAGTGAATATTTACTTAAAATTTATGTAATACTTCACCGCGAATGGCTTGTATATTGCTAAATTCAATAGTAATATATTAGTGCAAGCCGTAGCCAGTTGTATACTATACCTGCTCTCAGAGCGCAGAAGCAGGGGCCCAGCCATCTCCTCCATGCATGTAACATTCAACATCCCGTTCAGGATTTGCAGTATTCTCATCCAAATGCTGACCATCCATGTAATTGAGTAAAAGTTGAGTTGTCCATGAAGCTCTCTCCCGAATTTTAAAAAGGAAGTACTCTTCCCTTATGATTCACAGCCAAAAGCAACAACCACCCTTCCTCACACGCTTTACGATCAGCGACAACAACCATAAGAGATTGAAACATATCTTGCTCAGATTGGTTTTCATAAAGCCCTTTTGGCCAATTCCAATATGTGAGGCCGTCCAACCAACATATTCGGGTGATGCATTAAAGCCGTTACATAGATGCCTTTTAAGGCCGGTACCAAACAGCTCTCAAGAATCGGGTCTTTTGTGTTACCGATTTTCTGACCATCATATACCCAGACCCGCAAGCTCTAATGTGCCTACAGGGTCACCAAGTACGAATGCCAGAATACGTAAAATATGTATATTTGTGAGATAATGGCCAATCCTTTCTAAACTCCCCCCCAAAAAACCCAAGAAAGTTGATCGCCAATAGACCAATGTACAGCCCACCTAAGGCTTCTCACTCCTCTTCACCAGACTTCCAGAGATATACGGCATAACAGACCAAGTAAAGTTCTTCTCCAGATCCACAACCTCCCACCCACCGTCCTTCTTTGCGGCTCTCAACAATGCCGACTCAATATCTCGATTCAAAGCACAATCACCAACGAAGAAGCTCCACCCAAATGTCTGATAAATACCCTGAGCAATCCGACCCAATAATGACCCCTTCGCCGTCCGCCACGGATTAACAACATGCTCCGTAATCAACAGTTTCCCACCAGGTCGAAGCAAAGCATACAATTCCTCGACAGTCCGCTCCATCTCAGGCACAGAGCAAAGGACCCGTACGCAGATAATTGTGTCGAAAATCCCCGTTCCATCCCGGTCATGCTGATCTACAACCCCAGTCCCTGTTTCCCGAAGAGCAGGGAGGAGTTCGGAAGATGCAGCGCCACAGGGTAGAATGTGATATTTGGAAGAAAGGCCTTCGGAATTGACTTTGGCTTGGAGTTTCTCATGTAGACCGTGACAAGGCTCTGGGCCGTAAATTGCTTTTATAGCTGGGGACCGAAGGAGTGGCATCTGTGTACCCGTTCCGGGTCCGATGTCCAGAACGATTCCGCTGGCTGTTCTTAGGATTGGAGGAATGAGATCCGATGATCCATTTACATTTCCACCCGGAGTGAAAGTGCCACCTGTCTCATCTGTTGGTGGTGGTGCGACGGCACCTGGAGCTGGAGCTAGAAGGCATGTCAGTAAGAAGGGTAAGTAGAACAGATGCGACAAAAGAGAAATGCCCATTTCGCAATGCCTATCAAATCCAACTTAGAAATTGATATTTGAGGTGCTACTCGGGGAAGTAAAAGGTAGCTTATCCGCAGAAGAAACTTGTCCTTTTGTCCATGCTTCACATGGTCATTGTTCCACGTGAGAATACGTACTGGAAAATTCGACCCAGAATCGACCAAAAGCTTCATCTCGCAGTCGTTGAATCTGAAGAAGAGGGGCAAGGATCTCGCCCTTCGTGAAGATGGCTTCTTTGCATACTCGAATGTAGCCTGTTTCGAAGTTCTTGTTAGCGAGGTTGTATGAATCCCATGATCAAGCAAAAGGAATATAGACAGGTTGGATATGTCTACAAATGCTATACATGCATGTTGACATCTTATCAAGAATGCTACAGGTCGTGAATGTTTCTCAAACGGAATTGTGTGAAGCCATTTTCAAACACCGGATATGAAATCAAACGCCGAAGTACACGAGGAGAACAATTATAGCGGAGGAGATGTATCTAAAGTAAAAATGCACTCACTAGACATAGCCCATAAATGGAGGTAAGCCGGTTCAAAGAGACACTTAATTCTGTCTCCAAATGGCGGAGGGGTCGTCATGATTGCTTATTCTTTGAACTGATGATGGGGGATGGAGAAGTAGAAAAGTATAGTTGACCCAATCTTATAGGCTGCGGGGAATACCACGTGACATGGCGGCATCTGTACAAATGATAGCTAATCAAATATAAATGAGGCTCTACACTTCTACAAGCAGAGAAAAAAAAAGATGATCACAAGTACTGGCACATGGGGTCTTTGAGAAGGCTCACGTTCTGGTGCATATAGCACAACAATGAAGAGAACACGATCACAGGTAAAGAGTGGAACAGTAATCGAGACGGAATTATCAACAAAAAAGAACTATAGTCAAAGTCGTCTGAATAGACTGGGACATGGCTGGAACGAATACACAGCAGTGAGAATGAATCAATGAAGGACGATGGATAGGAGATGATGCGTTGGCCTGAGATATGCAGGAAAGGAAAGGAAGGTTTTCAAAAGAGTAGTACTAGTAGGTGTAGAGACATGGGAGGCGAAAAGCCGCGACCCAAACTGTTTCCAGAAGGTGTAAAAAGGGCCATCACTGTGCCTTCTATCATGACATGGTGTATGCAAGGTGGCATAGTGATGAATAGGGGAATTGCTCGTTTAGGATAAGGAACACATGGCAATTAGATGACTGACGCAAGCCGTCGTCGTGGTTTGAGGACCAGCCCACAAACTAGGCCAAGCTGATTTGAACGCAATGCTTTTAATTAGTGGTGGGAATGGCTTCGATCAACTCTCGGACTAAACCGGCTTGTGCGAGAGAGGGATCCAACGTCGTGCTTTCCATCACAGCAGGCACGTACATTCTCAAGTCGGTCGTCATCTTCAGCATCGTGATTGAAAGTTTCCACGCTGTCTTGGGCTCGAAGGCTTCCATCATGAACACTGCCAGCTTGACCTTGGCGTCCCTTCATGCTAGCAATTGAGCCTCGGATCGAACCAGTCAGTATAGTGCTGAGACGAGATGAGGATCGCTGCTGTCCCTCATCGGGTACTTGCAATGTAGAATTGACGCCTGGGGAACTAAATGCAGGGGAAGCGCGTCCGTGGGTCCCGGTAGACCGCATGGACATAGCGGATGCTGCGCGTTGCTGCTTTGGAGCTTGACGACGACTATTGTGGGATGCAAGAGACATACGACCTGTCTGGCGGGAAGCCGAGCGGAACCCAGGGTTGAACTCATCAATGTCATCCAAAGTAACATTATTGTCGTTTTCTTCGCAGTTGTCATTTGTCTCTCGCAAGAGGAGATAAGACAGTGCATTGAACCACGTTTCGTGCCTTTGGCTCGTGGTGGCGGTGAATCGCACCCGGCGACCAGGGCTGACAACTTCCAAGCTTCTGCAGTGGAGACCAGGAGGGTACGGGTTGTCATCCGCAAGGACCTTCACAGCCTCAATCGGAACACTCTTGGTTTTGAGTTGGCTCTTTCCAGCCGTTTGAGGATCCTGATCACTCCAGTATAAAGTGCGTGTATAAGGATGGACCCAGAAGTAGCGTCGATGACGGGTCGACGACATGTTTCCTGATCCAGTTTTCCGAGTATACTTCCACAAAAATTCACCAATCATTGTCTGCGTGATTGCTTGGATCATACGAGGATCAGTGTTGGGTCCGTAGCCATGGGGCATGGGGCCGGCGTGGGGATTCATGTTGAATCGCTCCTCTATCTCAGAAGCAAATGAAGACACGGATGACCGTCTTGACATCTGGCTCTGGCTGCTCCTTCTCATCCGTGCCTGGGTAGACACGGTTCTTGTTGAACCTGGTCGGTGGCCTTGGTCTCCGGGCGTGCGCGGCCCTTGCACATTCATACGGTAGGCTGACGCCGGAGCCAAAGGTGGTCCCATTACACCTGGGGATGAAGGAGGCACATCGATCGACTTCTTTTCGGCGGCCAGAATAGCCTCGCGGTGATCGGCAGGCAATGGAGGGTGAGCGCTGAGACCGGATGTTTGACTGGTAGAGCTATCTGGTCGATGCTGTCCGGGCGTCGTAGACCTAGCTGACTGGGCCTGAGGGCGAGATCGAAGCTTGGGTGTGGCAAAAGATGCAGCAGCACCAGCAACAGCAGCACCGGCTCCCATTGCAGCAGCTTCGTTGGACTTGCTATCAGCGGAGGAAATTGGACGCGAGGCCTCTCGCTCAACGAGGATTTGATCGATCTGCTGGGAGGAGAGGATGGTTTGCGAGCCTTGGTCCGTGCTAACAAACCCGGGCTTCTCCGTGGCTGACTGCGGCAAGGCGTTGCCGGACATATCACTGAGAGCCAAACCAATGCTTGTGCGATGATCGTTTGCACCGGTAGCATCAAGATCACGAGCGGCTTCAACGGGCTCATCCTCACTAGAAGCGAGAGCTACCGCCGCCGCAGCCTTTGGCTCGTCGATAGGATCTGTCTGGATACCCAATTCTGCCATCAGAGGGGCAATTGGCGTTACATGCTTGACAGGATTGGTTGACACCGAACTCAAAGCAGACAAGGAGGGAGTTGGGGGGCTAGGGATGACGATTGGCTTCGGCACAACTGGCGCTGTTGAAGCTGGATCAAGCCAAGATACAGATAGTTTTGGAATGACGGGCTCCGGAACGGGGATCTCTACCAATTTCGGTGCAATTGGCTCTGTAGATGCGGAATCCAGCATGGAGAGGGTATACTCCGGGATTACAGGCTCCGGCAATGGCTCTGGCACAGGAATTTCGACCAGCTTCGGCGCGATTGGTTCCGTAGAGGCGGGATCAAGCATGGAAAGGGTCAACTCCGGAATGACTGGCTCAGGAATAGGCGCAGGAATGACAATAGGTTCTGGCGCGGGAGCAGGCTCAGGGTGTCGAGGCTCCACGGGCTCAGTATATTGGGTAGAGAGAATGGAAAGCCCGAATTCAGGTAAAACGACTTCGGGGACTTCCACCACGGGTTCAGGCTCTGGGAGGCGTGCCTGTATAGGTTCCGTAGAATATGTGAACAAAGAAGAGAGGGAAAGATCGGGTAATTGTTTCACTGGCTCCACGATCACTGGCTCGGGCTCAGGCACAGTGGCTATGACGGGCTCGGTGATCTGTGAAGAGATGGAGGACAGATTCAGTTCGGGAACTTCAGGCTCAGGAAGTTGCTGTTTCACAGGGACAGTCTCGTCACCAACAAGATACGAAACTTCCAATGTAGGCCAATTGGGCACAAGGGGTATCGTCTCTTGTGAAGATATAGCTGCAATGTCCATCTGTGGAAGCTCGGCCTGGGTGCCAGTCTCAACTTGCTGGGGCCCGGCGCTTTCATCCCATGCCATTTTGGGAGGCGTGGGAACATTAGTCAAGTGGTCAGCGTCTGCGACGGGTCCTTTCAGTGGTGTCCACTGAGTACCTGAGCTAACAAGCTTGGGAGTCTCCGACTCAGTGTCAATTCCACGCTCCATTGTTTGGGCTCTCTGAGGAGTAGCTGGCGATTCGGTAGGGGTAGTCTCTGCGACAATAGGCACAGGAACCTGAGAACCATTCGTCTGTGGCTCCCAAGGCTCTGTCATCATACCGCTGTCCACCATAACAGGCTTAGGAATATTGCTCAGGCTGATATCAGAGGGTCTGCGGGAGCCTGGAGTGGCTTGCATACGCGGTGTGGAGGCCTGTGATGCGGCCCCTTCTTCCTCGTCCTCATCACCACCTTCAAGCTCCTGTAGTTCTGCGAAGAGACTCTGGCCTTCTTGAGGCATTGGTTCTTGCTCAAAGCTTGGCGCATGAGAGTTGCGAGAGCTAGATGGGCGGCTGCTAGAAGCCATGGGAGCCTCCCCAGACGGGCGAATGCGTCTGAGTACACTCCGCTTCGATCGTACACGAGGGCGCGAGACAGAAGACATTTGACTTGGCGAGGGGAAACCGCTGTCGGTCTCATCATCATCTGATGTAGAGGCCGAGCTATGATAGGAAGTCCGATCACGGGCCTTGGCCATCACTATAGAGGAAGCAACACGGTTTCGTGGAGTAGTCTGGACATTGTTCTCGGTTTCGGTGAGATCTGCGGAGTCACTGCTATCATCTGCCATGCTCTCAACACCAGTTTGGAATGCCTCGCTCTCAGTTGCAGTTGCACGTTCATTTGCAGTCTCGAACCCGTCCTCAGCCTCGGTAGCAGTCTGGTAGACGTCGCTGGGTTCATCAGGCGAGCGTGCGCCGGAGCGGTTTCTAGAGCCGTTCATTGCCACTGAGCGAGATGGACTAATTTGACCAGCCTCGTCGTCCCAGTCAGTGTCATGAAGTTCAACCATCGATGTTTCCTTGCGACCTGCACCCAAAAGGTCGGGTCGCGCAGGCTTCCGGAAAGAATCATCCTTCTTCTTGAGGGACTTCTTGGTTCCATTGGGCGCAGCACTCTCACGGCGACGTTGCTCAACCTCATCCCGGGCGTCTTGAAGCATGCGCTTCAGCTCGATCTTCTCGGTCTTCTCTCGGTGAATGGTGCTCTTAAGATTCTGAATCATCCGATGAGCATGTCCAAGGGAGCTCTTGAGGGTTTCCGACTCTAAATGGTTGTGTCGAGGGGTGAACTTGTTCGGAGACGGGGGCGGAGAATTGTCCGGGGTGGTTTGTTCGGGCTCGTCACCGTTCATGTCATCTGGCAGTTCTCGAGAACCTTGGGACTCATGTTGACGAATACGCATAGCAACCGCCTTGGCCAGCTCTTGGTTCTGCGAAGTGAGTTCTTCGAGTTTCTTCTGAAGGGCCGATTTTTCCAGATCACCGGCATTCAAATTGCGGCGCAATATATGGACTTCGCTATCATTCGACTTCTGGGCCGCCGCATGGTCCTCCAGCAGCTTCGCATTCGTTTGCCTGAGCTCCTCCAATTCGCGCTCAACAGCATTCTTTTCTGAGCTCGAGGTGTCGAGGCTGCTAGCAAGCTTCTTTTCGCGTTCCGACGCATCGCGAATAGCCGCCATTAGCTCATGGGTTTGCGTCTCTAGAGCCCAATTCTCATCTTTATATCGCTGTTCGCTGTCATCAAGCGCCCGAATACGCTGGGCGTAGCCTTCCGCCTCAAGCTCCAAACGTGATTTCTCGAGGTTGACAGACTTGAGCGACTCCTCGCGCTCAGCCAGAAGTGCTTGCAATTGACGGACTTGGGCGAGTAGAGATGTGGAAATCTCAGTGGCAAATTCAATATCATGCACACGGTTCGATGGTTGGTTGCGTTGTTTGCGAGATGGAACGCTGACTTTGCTGGGAGAGTTTGTCGCTTGTCCAGCGAAAAGTGCAGGGCTGATGGGGGACTAGAGAACAGCGTTAGATCAAGTGGCCACGGTAAACACTTTCACGGTCTTCAGCAGTACCTTTTGGTCAAACGATGGTGTACTCGATTGGACATCTTCAGAGCCTCCTGCCAGTCGTTTCGGACCCAAAAAGGCCCGCGTTGACTCCCTGCCAATTTCATTATACTCTTGCTCTAAATCAGCCAGTCGTTTTCGCAGCTCGGGGCCCATCTCCCCCTCATCTTGTTGCTGTTCGACTTCCTTCAATTGCTCGGAGAGTTCTCGCTGTTGCTCAATGAGGGCCGTGCCTAATTTGGACGCCTCTTCCAGACGACGTTCGGTTTCGGCGAGGTGAGCCTCGAGAGCACGTTTAGCCTGGGCGGGTGACGAGGCATTGAGACTGAAGAGTTGCGTGTCGAAAGACGAGTATCGATGGGTTTCACGGGGGGCGGCGTTGTGTCCGGCATTGGAAACGAATGGGTCCTCCATCATAGAGGCGAGGGAGCTGTTGGCTCCGGTGTTAGAGGTGCTCATAATCCGAGGTAGCGATACCGTGCCTCACACGGCGGCCGAATCCCCCTGCTGTGCGAGGAGAGATCGTTTCGCCGAGAGAGAGGTGCGGGGATTGGCGCGATTCTTCGACGTGGGGACCGTGATGATTCACGCGAGCATCGTTTGAGACCGCGCGCTTCGAGATAGTGTCGCAGGGGAGGACTCGCCAAGTCCAATAATTATTGAGCCGACCAGCGACCAGATCGTCAGATGGCACCACGTGCGAAAAAGCGGGTGCAACGGAGAAGAAGAAGAAATATAAAAACGAAAGTCGCAAGACTAGAAAGATGAGGAAGAAAATCGACTCAACAAACACTCAGCAAATCCGCGTGGAAGCCTGGTAAGATCGCTCAGATATCGGCGCGTAGAAGTGTGATGCAGCTGAACGTAACACTGGCGCGATCTGCAGGAGGGACCACCCGCGGGATCTGAAGCGGGATATTGAGACGAAAGATAGATGAACAAATCGCGAGGAAAAGAAAAGAAAAAAGGAAAGACGAATTCAAGTGACTAGAAGAGAAGAACGAAACAAGGAAAAGGAAAATGTAGAGGGAGTGTGGGTGACAGTTGGTTGGTGATGGGCGACTTGGGCGGGGAGAAGCAAAAGGGAAGAAGGAGATTCTGGCCCAAAGGATGTTTGACGAGGCGAGGGCGCAGCTAATAGTTTGATAGTCTGTTAGAGGGCCACTTGTCTACAGCATTATTGCAGCATTGGGGGTTAAGATGCAGACTGCCGTATGATACATATACTCTCTCTCTCTCTCTCTCTCTCTCTCTCTCTCTCTCTCTCTCTTGTATAAATATATTCTATATTTGTATTGATTATTTATCTAGATATTCGTTATTTACATTCAATAGTCCGACTGCTTGTCTTACCTGCGGATGTTTGCTGTTTTTGTGTTGTTGTTTTCCTGCACGCGTCTGTTTGCACTGTTTGCACTGCTGAGTCATCCCTTCGAGAGTCTTCGCCGAAGATGGCCATGGCATTTTGGGAAATGGATGATTGATAATTGATTTCGGTCGTGGAGGAGGTCTACTGAAATTTATCTCTTGTCAACTCCCCTCTGTTCTTGAAATTCTTCAAGATGGCCGACGAACCTACCGAAGCTGTTCCACAGTTTGGCTTTAAAAAACGCTCCAAACCCAAGGCCAATTTGCGCAAGAAGCCCGCCACTCCGCCGCCCGCCTCCGATTCGGATTCTGGCTTCACTTCGTCCGATGATGATGAAGGCCGCCGTATTAAGAGACGTCGCAAAAATGTCGCCGTGACAGCCTCTTCTGCTGCCAATGCTAGAAAAGATAAGAGACCTGAACAACCGTCTGCCGCCGCCCCAGCTCCTTTGACCTCCAGTAACGATGCGACCAAATCCTCCAACTGGTACGATGAGGATCTCAGCGCAAAGAACCTTCTTGGATCTACTAGGTCTCGTGCGATGGACCAAGATGATGATGCTGAATTGACCGCAGACGGAACCTATAAAGGAACAGCCAACTATCAATCTTTTATCCGGAAGAACCCCGATGCGCCGAGCAAGCAATTCGGTCCGATTAAAGCACCTACAAATGTACGAACAGTAACCGTGATGGATTTTGCGCCGGATGTGTGCAAGGACTACAAACAGACTGGGTATGTATTTTAGTGCCATGGTTCCTATTACACGATTATTTGTGAACATCTGCTAACGGCTTCTTAGATTCTGTGGTTTCGGAGATTCGTAAGCCATCCCAACCCGCCTTTCATTCTTTCAAGCATTTATCTATTAGACAATACTGACAATACTTTTAGTTGCAAATTCCTCCATGCGCGTGAAGACTACAAACAAGGTTGGGAATTAGATCGCGATTGGGAGATCGGAACGAATGGCAAAAAATTAAACGGACGAGTGGTATCTCAAAGGAAAGGCGCCGGCAAAATGGCTGAAGACGATGAAGATGACGATGACGATGAGCTACTTGAGAGTATTCCATTTGCTTGCATCATCTGCAAAAAGCCCTACCAGAATCCCATCATCACGAAATGCGGCCACTACTTTTGCGAATCGTGCGCCTTACAGCGCTATCGCAAAAACCCAAACTGTGCCGCTTGCGGGGCTGGTACTGGCGGTGTCTTTAATGTCGCAAAGAAGTTGAATACTCTTCTAGACAAAAAGCGTGAACGCGCGCGCAAAGCACGCGAACAGGCGATTGCGGAGGGAGAGGAGGTCAGTGATGAGGAAGAAGATTAAATATTGGAATGATCTGCAGCTGGACTGTGCCATATGAAAATAATGCTTAGCAAATGGGCTGTTTGAATTCAGTATGACTTGTGAATGAGGAATTATACCTCTTCCGATAGTATAATATGTATACTCGAACCATCTTGAAGACCAGTAGTGTCCAATCTATCTAGTACACAATATGACCACTAGCGGCAGTTATCGTTACCTAGAAGAGCTCTGAACGGTCTCTATGCGAAGATTCCAATTAAAAATATGCTGCGCAATCTAGAAAAATTGACTTGAAATCACCAGACCATTACTGGTTGTATTTGTATAGAACCATCAGGTGTTGGCACTGATGGTGTGCTGCTTGACTAAGTTTAGTTCCCCCGCAAAACTTCACCTCTCTTGATCTCCAACATACTTTCTTTCGAATCCACCGAACACCTCCACACGTCCTGTCAAGATGTCGGAAACACCGCATTCCTGCCAGTACAAAACTCCAAAGTCCTGGTTAAGATCGTACAGACTTCGACTCCTCGGATCTGCTAGCCATACGGCAACCAACGGCGACGTGATACATGGACGTGATATGGATGTGCCCCGCCACTGAAGAGGCGTCTTCGCCGGCCTGTGCTCCGATACGTATTTCCTGGTGGCAGTGAAGCTAGTTAATGACTTTATCGATGCAGGAATAGCTCAAACGCGTTATCAGAAGAACCCACATTCGATGGACAGTACTGTAAGGGTTTCGAGAACCTGACGCAATGTCCGGTCCAAATGGACTCGCTTCCCACTGACCTCTAACTGACCTGTCTACCTTTCACACTGTACGATACGTACCCACCTGGGGCAGTGTCACTCCAGCATCCACGGACAAGAATTCCCACCTTTTGCTGATTTCTCCAGTCCCCTCATTTTATGGGAGCAACACCGCGAGCCAAAAGCGGCGGTACCATTTACTCGGCTGCTGATCGAGACCTTGGCCATGGACGTGGTGGGTCCAGTCTGTCATCGCCACACTGTGCCGTCCATGTGTCAGAACTCAAATTAATTGTTATCATGGAGGGCACTTGGCTTGAGATTCCCTCTGATATTATGACAGACTACATTGTGGATGATGAAGTAGTTGAGCAGGCCGTACGACATCACAATGGTCATTGATTATGGGTCCCGGGGGAGGAGGGTTTGCAGCGGCAACCGCCAATGTTTGCCGATTATGATTCCATGGAATTTTAGGGGGACAGTTTTGCGATACTCCACATAGCCACATGGCGCTAACCAATAGCGCGGTGGAGACCTACGTACTCCGCGGCAATGCTTTACGGCAGCACTTTTTTCCAGACGTCTTCACTCTCGTCAACTTGCATTCTTCCAAAGACAATGGCCGCTCGCCACGTGCAGACCATGGAACTCATCACAGGCGACAAAGGGAATCCTCGCACCCCTTCCGTCCATTTAGACGGGGGGTCCATGCTCGCTGGTTTGGAAATTGACTATCATCCTTGCGCAATCGGCGGTATTTGCGCAGTCTTTCCCCATTCTTCACTCCACTTGTCCCCAATCATATTGTTCCTATTGCTGGACCCGCAGTAGGTTTTGAGAGACAGAGAGGGAGAGAGGCGGGACGCGCTACGCAAGCCCGAGCCAAGCTTTCTACTAAAGGTCAAAAGCAAGTGCATCCAGTATCTCCCCCCCCCGGTCTAATTCCATTGAGTGGCCCTTTCAGATCCCCTGAACCACCTCTTTTGTGACCAATGACGTGGGTGTAGAGTGCGATATTAAAGTTAAACGTGGATTAGACTCCCGTATGGCGAAAAGGACCCTAGCGAGTAGTGTCCGGGGGTTTGCCCCCTCCCTTTCTGTCTTGCATTTTTACACTAGACATTACCTCCAGATCGCCTGGCTAAGATATTCCTATTCCACTTTTCCCTCTCCTTTGCCTTCTCTCCTGACAGTTTCATTTCTTCATTCTATTTTCTGAATATAAGTCCTTTTCCTCTGGGTATCGGGCTCTGCCTTTTTTTTAATAACTGGTTTACAACCATTATCAATCTGGTCTACCTCGTTTCTTCATTCCATTCTGGAGCCCTCGTCTACATATTTGCATGACTCTACCCTCAATGGATTATTGGCCTCTGTTGAGGTGACATTCGCAATTTTATAAGGGATTCGACTTGACATCTCATACTGAATTCCTCCATACTATCGCCTCACCCCCCTCTTTGTGGTCACCATGAAAGGTGGATTAAGATTTGCGATATGTATTTCGCTTATGTTAATATTCTCACTATATCTTTTGCAAACTCATCTCCAAGATATCTGTAACCAATATCGCGCTGGCGCATATTTGTCCGAGTGGCTGGACCGCAATGAAGTCGTTCAAAGCCCAGTGCCAGTCTATGACACTCCAAGTGATAAAGTCATAGTGATGGCCAAGTTGGCAGAAGAACATACAGAATGGGTCCAGGAAGAGCTTCCAGAGTACGCATCACCGCGCCTTGCTGTCTTGAAGCTTTGCGCAAACGAAAAAGCTAACTTATCTCTTCTACAATAGTTGGCAACGGGCTATCTACACCGTGAATCCCTCCCAGGCTATGCGATCCAGTAACGAAATCCTCACGACCCCTATGAATAAAGGCCATGAATCTATGGCATACCTCACCTACGTCATTGATCATTACTACGAACTTCCATCAACAATCGCCTTTCTTCACGCCCACCGCGCCGGGTTCTTGATGGCATGGCATGTCGACGCTCCTCTCCACGATAATGTCATAGCGATGCGCACACTTCAAACATCCTTCGTCCAACAAAACGGATATGTGAATCTTCGCTGCAATTGGAACCCCGGATGTAAAGAAAGTCATCGCTTCAATAAACATGTTACCGAGCAGGTCTGGTGGGATCTATTCGAGGGTACGAGTACGCCACCACTCAACTCGTCTTCGCCGTATGAGACCGAATCATACGGGCAGAGATATATGCGTAAACCGGAGCAGATTGGTACGGCATGTTGTGCTCAATTTGCGGTTTCGCGGAACCAGGTGCATGCGCGACCGCGGGAAGATTATGTTAAATTTCGACAATGGCTTATTGAGACGGAGTTGAATGATGCTTCGTCTGGACGGGTGATGGAGTTCTTATACCATGTTATCTTTGGAATGAACTCAGTCTAGTACGTGATGGTTCTATAAGAACTGGGTGTGGAGAATCGAATGAGCTAACTTTTCTTTTCTCTAGTTGTCCCGACGAACAGCTTTGTTACTGTCAGGTCTATGGCAAATGTTGATATCGAATTGCCTTTATACATCTCCTCCGCGCCTCATTTATCCTCTTGATTCACGGTGACTCCACATCGCCGATATTTTCGATACCCATTGCTCGGCTTTCATTCGTTTACTACCTCAGATGTCTCTTTGTTAGACAGACCCCGGAGTTCATATGGCTTTTTGGAAAGATTTGTTTCGACTGCGTTCAAGCGCCATGAGGGGACATCCTCATTCGATCGTTCGGTGTATAGTTTGTACAGTGATAGAATAGTGACCACTCTCGTTTTTGGCCAAATGTCTATAGAGTTTACTGCATAACCGCTTTGCTCATAAGAGCGAATTCACAATGATTGAAATTATACTATTCACAATCAGTTTGAGTTCGAAGAAGTATTGGCCAATGCCATGTATTCCTGTGTGACAGTATAGACTGGCCATCACTTTTTAAAAATGAACATTCGGACATTATTACAGGACTCTTTCAGTAATCCGATCTGATAAGCAGCCCACCAATCAACTTCACCTTCGTCAGGTCAATTTAGTCAGACTGCATACACTCTGTTTCAGGATATCTTGCATAGTAATTCTGTTCCTTCGCTGACGCGTCGCCCGTCCTCAAGCCATCCAATCCTTTGGGTATCTGATCATCCTCTGTACTGACTACGTTGGGACTAAACGAGGGAAATATAATCCTCTCGCCCGCAACTTGATTCAATTGCAGTAACCTTAGAAGTTGGACTATGATTACAAAACTGAATGGAAGATTGTCGTCGTAATTCGTTAAGTATCTTTTGAGTTGAATGCTAGCACCAGATCGTAGAACCCTTTCACATCTTCTCCTCAAAAAATTGTTCCACTCGATCAACGAGATCCGCTTTCTTTCCAGCTGTAGCGCGGCCATGAGCCGTCAGAAACTCTTTAAGCATAGACACAGTAAGCTAGAATCAGTTTCGTTAGTCTATATGCATTTCTTGAGTCTGATGCCAAAGTAGTAGCTCACCTTTGCGACAGCTCCCCTCTCGAAGGACCTTTTGACATCATCGTCGAGGCTGGAAGTCCCACCTTCGACCTTCACTCGCTTGCTTGGGGGATCAACGGTATCTCCCGTTTCCTCGGCTCGATCTTTTGGTCCTCGTTTGACAAGAGTTGACTTCGTACTAGCAGCAGTCCCAGCAAACATCTTTTGGGCTTTCTCCTCGACGAGTTCGGCCCATGCCAAAACATAATCGCCGGCACGCTGGACGATCAAAATTAGTACACCATGACTTCTTCGTCTCAAGCAATGAAGCTTACCTTGTCGATTTGTCGATATTTGGGCGTTGTTTTATCTTCGGGTGTTTCAGGAACATCCTCATCCAATGCTAGAGCCTGCAAAATACGGTAATGCCATTGAAGAGCTGCCCATATGATTAGTTTTCTTTGACCATCATCCAGAATGTGTAGCGGGCCTTACAAGGGTTTGGATATTTCTGGGAATCGTAGACCTTTCCCGGAAGTTCGAGTTGCCCAATGACACTGCACATTGCGTCGACAAGGTCATCCGGAGGGACATGTCGGGCATATGCTGGACTGGACCGGACATCGTCGGCAAATGGTAGGGGTATCAACCACATACCCGGCGGTACTTTTTGAACCCCATTCTCATCAACTCTTTCGTCTCCAGGAACCATAGCAGCCAGACAAGGGGTAGCATTTTTGCGAGGAATGAACCAGACCAGAGCCAGCTTTTTATCCTTGGAAAGCTTTTGCTGCAGTGCCGAGAAAACGCGAGTTGAACCAATATGGTCTTCCTCCGATGGATAAATAAAGGAAGGATGTTTCACATTCGCCCAGATAGGTAGGGCAGAGATGGGCTTGAAGCCAATAATTCGGATGATGGGGCTTCCGAAATCTCTCAATGCCTGTTGCTCATCCGTGGTGAAGGAGACTTGTTCACCTCCAAACTTGTAAGCCTTTCGGATTTCAGATTTCTCCACGGTTCGCGCTGTATCCTCTGCCATTTGGGTAGTGATACCCTTGGCAATTTGTGGAGCCTCCCCACCGAGCCAAACGTAGCAACTGCGCGCTGCCTCTTGCTTCTTTAGCAGAAGGTAGCCGTTAACAGAAATTCTGAAATTGGGTCCAAGCTCCAGTGGGACGTTCGTAAAGAGTGACCGCCGGGGCACCGATCGTGAGTTGATACTCGACAGGAGGGAGTTGAGTAGCGAGATGCCATCCCCTTTGCCCGTCGCAGTATTTGTATCTGGCTGTAGATACATCGGGGCCTCGCCGTCGCTGGGCGCCGCTTTGTAGATAATATCCTACAATCAAATTAGTCTTGTCGGGCTATCAAACAAAAATAAGTCAGGCTAGAACGCACGTCGTAGAACTTAGAAGTGTTAAACTCATGATCTGGCCGTGAGATAGGAAACAAATCTATCGTCACTCCAAGATCGTACAAATCTCTTGCCCGGACACATGAAGCTGATCGCAAAGACTTATTGTCCTCATGTGGATTATCCTCGTCAGTGACGATGAATAGTCGTCGAGAGAGGAAGTTTGGAGCTTTCGAAGTGAATATTTGGTTTGCGCAAAATAGGAGGTTGGCCATAGACACTCGCTCTTTTGACGGTGTGAGTATCTTCTGGGCTTCTTCCTCACCCTCTGCTAGAGCTCGTAGGTGTTTTACCTCATCTGCAGATGGGATGTCGAGATCGGTAAACAGATAACAATGGGGATAGGATACGTCGTTACTATCTTCTCCACCTTCATCATAGAACTTGGAAGACTCAGTGCCGTAAAGCAGAATACCGATCATGTCATTGGGATTGGATATGATGCGCTGTTGCATCAAGTGATAGGCGCATTTGAGGGCAGCCGACGCTGGCGACACCTCAGTGGGTTTCTTACGGTCATGCGATGGGCGTGGAGTGAGCATAGAGCTGCTAATATCAATCGCGAACAGAACGGCATCTTTAACTGATCGATAGTTCTGTTATCAGAAGTCTGAAATTAGCTGAGAGCTTTCATTTGTATATCATGGAATTGCTCCTCAGTAAGTCTTTATTGAACATACAGTGTCGTCAACCTCCTCCTCATCAACATCCTCTCCTTCACGAACGTAATTTTCGTCGGCCATGGTGTTGGCTTGTTTGTGATATGGAAGAAAGTAAAACTACACCCAGATATCAAGCAATGAAGTAATGCGAGCCTCAAGTGAAGAGTGGCCCACCGCCAGGCAGCCTCCGCCCGCGGCTGCCTTTTTCGACGCGAAAAACGCGGGGGAAACGCGAAAGCCATGTGACTCACCGCCTTGAAGCTTGCTTACACCAGCCAAACGATGATTGGCTGACGGGAAAAGACTGGACGGACCGCGGAAGTTGGAAAGTTGGCGATGTTGGGACAACTCGGCCTCCACTCCATCCAAGTCAATTGCTTTCCACCCTGCAAACTTTACAGATCTGGTTTATCAGGAAGAAACCAATAAAATAAACTCTTCTGCTAATTGTGGACGGTACTTCTCGTTTTTCGAACATATATCTACGCGATGGCCTTTCGCAGTCCGCTCGCGATTCCTCGGCGGTTATTCACCAGTGCCGCCACCCTCGGCTTCCGGCCACTGGGCTGGAGTTGCGTCGCTTTTAATAAAACTCAGAGAGCCAACCTTGCAACTGTGGTTCCGCCTGTTACTCAAGATGCTACGGGCTCCAAAGGGCCGACCGCAATGGTCTTTATGAACATGGGTGGACCGTCAACAACGGACGAGGTGGAAGACTTTCTCAGTCGACTTTTTGTATGTCCACCAAGAATTGGCTGTCACTTTTGAATACTCCAGTTTCCTCCTTGTATACAAAGGCTAACATCTGATTTTCCATGCTCACTCCAGGCTGATGGAGACTTGATTCCTCTCGGACGATTTCAATCATATCTCGGACCACTGATCGCCCGGCGACGAACCCCCAAGATTCAAAAACAATATGCAGATATTGGTGGCGGGTCTCCTATTCGAAAGTGGTCAGAATACCAATGCTCCGAGATGTGTAAATTATTGGATAAGATGTCTCCAGAAACCGCCCCGCATAAGCCTTACGTCGCATTCCGATACGCCGCACCTTTGACTGAGACTATGTACAACCAACTCCTCGCCGATGGATTTGGAAACGGCAAAGGTGGTCGTGCTGTTGCTTTCACCCAATACCCACAATATTCTTGTTCCACAACTGGTAGCTCTTTGAATGAGTTGTGGAAGTGGCGTACCCGCCTTGAGGGCAAGCGTGTTAATGGTGAGGCAGACCCGGCCGGTGCCATCCAGTGGAGCGTCATCGATCGCTGGCCAACACACCCTGGCCTTGTTGAGGCATTTGCCCAGAATATCGAAGCTCAGTTGAAGACTTACCCCGAGGAGAAGCGGGATCAGGTGGTGTTGCTATTTTCTGCCCACAGTCTGCCTATGGATGTTGTTAACCGAGGTAAGTTGTTTCATCATACTATGAAGGGGATCGACTAGTACTGACTGATTTCTGCTTAAGGCGATCCTTACCCTGCCGAAGTGGCCGCAACCGTTCACGCTGTTATGCAACGCCTGAAGTTCAGCAACCCTTACCGACTATGCTGGCAATCCCAGGTCGGCCCCAAGGCTTGGCTTGGTGCCCAAACCCAGGATACTGTGATGGAATATGTGAAGCGTGGCCAGTCGGATCTTATCCTCGTGCCCGTTGCTTTCACTAGCGACCATATCGAGACCTTGTACGAGTTGGATCTGGAAGTCATGGAGGAGGCTAATAGCCCAGGCGTCAAGCGCGCCGAGAGCTTGAATGGGAACCCCGTCTTCATCCAGGGCTTGGCAGATCTTGCTCACGAGCATCTGCAGAAGGGAGAGCCCTGCTCTGCCCAGATGACTCTGCGTTGCCAGGGATGCCGCAGTGAGCGCTGCCTGGAGCAGAAGAAGTTCTTCGCTGGCGAGCAACATCAGTCGCTGGTCTTGTAAGATGCCAAGCTCTACTGGGGCTTGTTAAATACTTGACTAAGATCAAGCATGTAATTATAAAATTCCGGGTCAGGGTTTCAGGCGTTGGGCTATATGTCGCATTCTAGACTGCATATTATGCGATGTACACCGCTAGTATATATTTACACTATAACTAGTCCATTAGTATTGGGCAATACACGATCGCACCTTTTTTCAATCTAATTTATCACCATAATCTCTGCGACGGAACAAAATTGGGCTGTGTAGTATTCAATGGGAGCGATATCTATGTGTTGCAGAACGGGACATATAGTGTCCGTGCATCAGTTCCAAGTTTCAACGGTCTTCTATTCTTCTATTGCCGCTGCTGACAAATGAACAAATATCAAAAAGCAGGATTGATCAAAAAGCCCTCCAGATAATCCGGACTTTCCAACCAGTTGAATTCCGGAATGTCACAACGTTGAAGTGGAGACTGACGACTTTGCCAGTTGATAAGGACGGACTTCGGGCAGTCTTCTCCCCACCTCCCGAGGTTATCCCTGCTGCTACGTTAGATGGACCGGTCATCCTGACCAAACCATTGCGTGCTTCCATTAAATCTACGCAATGCTGTAGGCGATCGCGACCTCCGGATTATTTTTCTCACTTACAACTATGGAGAACGAAGAGCTGTTTGCGGGCGAACCCGCTCTTGACGCTCAGCAACGGGCGCAAGGCACGACCACGAGCGCGGTCACTAAAAACGCGCCCTTACATGTACACACCGAGCCTCTATTGGCTGGAGATGATGAATATGAGGGGAACGACGCATTTCCACGCGATGATGAACATTCGGATGAGGTAGACAGTCGACCTCGATGGAGGAGACCACATGTGAGTGATGATCGCCGTTGAGCCCTTTACATGCAGTATCTGATGGCGATCTCAGATCTGGTGGCTGTTGCCATTTGGCCTGCTTTTTACTTTGGGGTTTGGGGGTCTTGCAGTCCCGAGAATCAATTTGATTGTTTCCTTGATCTGCCGAGACTATTTCTCAGAGAAATCCTCGGAAGATTCCCAATTTACGTATCTCCCTGTTATCTTTGGGGAAGATAACGCCCAGTGTCGAATTCCGGAGGTTCAGTCCTTAGTAGCGCGATTCCAGTTATACCTGAACCTCATCACGGGAATCATTTCGGCACTTGCTAGTCCTCGTCTGGGACATTTGTCAGATCGTTATGGGCGGACCAGAATGATCGCGCTGGGCGCGACAGGAGCTGTTCTCAATGAGGCCATCACTGTTATACTAGCCAAATGGCCTGAATATATGTCGGTCAACTTACTTTTCATTGGTGCCGTGATGGATGGCCTAGGTGGCTCCTTTACCGGCGCTCAAGCTCTCATACATTCTTATGCATCGGATTGCACGCCCCCAGATCGGCGCAGTGTCGCTTTTGGTTTATTCCATGGCGCCCTGTTCTTGGGTGTCGCAGCTGGACCAACCGGGGCTGCATTCGTGATCCAACAAACCGGGAATACCTTGATTGTGTTCTTGATAGGCCTCGCATTCCACATAACATTTGTTCTCTCGATCCTTCTTATCGTTCCCGAGTCTCTTTCCAAGAAACGCCAGCTGGCTGCCCGGGAAAGGCATCGCGCAAAGAAAGCTAATACGACAGCGTCGAAGTGGCTTTCCTTGGCCTCGCTCAATCCGATGAACCTCATCACACCTCTGTCAATCCTATTCCCTGCGGTTGGCCGCCCCAGTGTCTTATTCCCGACCCGCCGAGGTGCTAGTCCAGCACTTCGACGAAATATCATCCTGATCGCCGCGATAGACACTGCTGTCTTTGGTGTGGCCATGGGGACTATGCAAGTGATCATCATATATGCCGAATACATGTTTAACTGGGGCAACGTGGAATCCAGTCTCTTCGTGGGAATCATCAATGTGGTTCGAGTGATCAATCTATTTGTCGTTCTCCCGGTTGTTTCCTACTTCTTCCGGACTCGAGCCCCCGATGACGGGACCATCCGCGGATCTGATATACTTGATGTCATTTTAATTCGATTGTCGATAGTATTCGATGTCTTAGGATACGTTGGATATGCAATGAGCAAACATCCAGCCATGATGATTCTTTCCGGCGCTGTTGCCTCACTGGGTGGAATGGGCTCTCCGACCCTGCAATCGTCTCTCACCAAGCATGTGCCTCATGACCGTATCGGACAACTTCTTGGTGCAACTGGTCTGCTTCATGCACTGGCTCGGGTGATTGCTCCCACGATATTCAACCTTATTTACAGCATGACTGTTGCGACTTATCCGCAGACAGTCTTTGTTTCTCTTGCTGCTGTCTTCGGTCTAGCATTTCTCCTGAGTCTCCTGATCAGGCCACATAGTACGTTGAAATTTCTGTCCCGGAAAATTACTCGGATCTCTTTTCTAATCGCATACCAGTCACATTGGACGATGAGCCTGAACCGGATATAACAGTGGAGGCCAACGAGGAAGGGGAGAATGAGAATGACCAGCTGCTCGTCAGAGAGTAGCAACATTTCAATTTCCAATCTTAATATACATATATGAAGATATCTCATGCTGTACTCCAATTTATCTAGATCTAATTCAAAAAGAATATTCTATACTCAGTAGATTGTAGTTCTCTATGCTCATAAGCAACCCCCATAGTACAAGATCAGGTGACCGTCGTATGGGCCGACACCCGCACGGACCATCCGCGTTTTCGTCGGCCGCAAAAGTTGCCAGACCCGAGTTTATCTTCCTCTCTTGTTGCCCATTGCTCGACCACCAATTCTGTCGTACCAGCATATTAGGGTAATAGGGGACGGTTCGTCTTGTACACAACACCAATTCAATTGTGTAACACCACCCGCGAGTCCGCTGATGCATAATTGGTGAGCCCAGCTCGCGACTAGCGGCAACCGCTTCAACAATGTTCGCCAATGCCGCAAATTCGACCCCTGCCGTTCCTTCGCGAAATGCATTACGAGTACTTCGACAGTTGGCCTTGGCAGGCTCAACTGTAGGTGGCTTTTGCACCGTCGGAGTCGTCACTTACGATGTCCATCGCCGAGTCCGTGTCGCCGAACAGATCATCGAAAACAAACGAACCCTACGAACCTCTGCGCCGAACTATGATGCGACAGCTTCAGCCAAGAGGCTTGCCATGATGATGGAAGCAGCTGAAGCAGGAGAGTTCTTGGGCTTGGACTCTTTGAAAAATAAACCCCCAGTGCGGCAGGCCGAGGGCACCAACCCGACCCAATCGCCGAGCCCGATTGACTCCCATGAGGAATCCCCTCGACAAAAAGTCAGTACCGGCAAGACCTCTGAGATTGGTCAGTACGGCCCATTCAGACGTTCGCGCAGCGAACAAATCAAACAACATGCTGCGACTCGGGTGGCGCTTGCTCGAGGAATAGAGCAAATACAGCAAGTTTCCGAGGATGCCGATATGAAAATCGAAACCCGCATAGCACAATTGATTTCCAAAGATATGGAAATTGAGGCTGGCAATGTCTTTCTACGACACATTCACCCAGACGCCGAGATGACAATGTCTTCAGAGACACGAGATGTCGCCCGCCAGCTTTTCGCCGCGAATTGCATGAAAGGAAACACTTTTCTTGCTCGAACTATATTCGAGCGCATGGAGAATTTGAACATGATCGATGCTCAGACCTGGGCTACAATGATGCACCTGCTTGCGAAAGAAGGCCATATCGATTCTGTTGGGTCTATCTATGAAAGACACCAAAGTGTCCTATTTGTCCCAGCTTATCTGCTTGAAGTGGTTCTCAGATGTTTGCTCGAGTCAAGAAGGATGAGTTCGGCCAAGAATCTGTTCTTTACTCGTTTCAGAGACGACGAGAATGGTGGGCTGTGCGGTGCATTCCTGGATGGTCTTTGGAGAAAGACACGGAATATCAATTTGATCGTCACTGAATTTCGAGATATCTTGTCAAAGCTGGCCAATATTGAGCGTTTGCCTACTGAGAAAGTTTTCAACCCACTAGTCAAGGCCTTTGTCGAGAATGGCCAGTACGAAGATGCCGAGGCCTTGGTTGCAGATATGCCAAAGGTCCATGATGTGCAACCCGGAATTCGAACCCTGGGTCTACTTTTATATGCTCGAGCCCTGTCTTGTGATTGGGAAGGTGTACACGCTGGGTTGCGTGAAATACATCGTCTTGGTTTTACCCGTGATAAGCGAAGTTTTGCATATGTCTTTGATCGAGTATTCTTGGAATTTTACCCTGGCCACTCTGGTCGTGAAATTGTGGACTTCGTCGTCCACTGCATCGAGACATTTGACCTTACTCCTGATAAAGTTCTCCACCGGCATATTTTGGAGGCTTTGGTTGAAAGAGGTAACGCGGACCTTATTGGGCAGATTAATCATATGGCCAAGGACTGTCAATGGAATACAGGAGTGGATCAGGACTATTTTCTTGGAGTTTTGAATGCGCGACGAGTGTCAATGCAAGACTCTCCCGTTGGTTTTTGGCGTATGCTTCAAGCTGCCAAGAAACAGTACGGCCAGGTTGCTAGCAGCCGACGCCTATTAGGCACTGGATCATCATCGTACTCTTTGGATCGAAGTGTTTTATATCCAATCCATCAACCAGCCGACGAGACCTTTGCGAGAACTTTGAATGATCTCGTGCACACCAAACCCATCAGCAACTATGTACCTCTCCGCAAACAAATGGAGAACCACATTAACGGGGGTAGGTTTGACGAAGCCCTTCAAGCGTTCCGAACCGCGGGCTATGCAGGCTACGTGCTCAAACCAAATCACATTCACCTCGCCGTTATCTCAAGTCTCCTTGGCCGAGGTCGACTTGGTTTAGCGGACGCCCAAATTATAATCAAAAGCGAGTACCCTTATTGGCTCAAAGGGCCAAGTATCCGTACCAACCCGCAATTTCCTCTTGTCCCCCCCATCTTTTTCCAGCAAGTATTACAGCTTGGTGACAATGTCAGTGACTCGACTTTGTACAAAGTGGCACTTTTTGAGTATTATCATCTTTGCCAAGACACGCCTAACCTCACTGTGAAACACCATGCATTGGCTTCCCTCAGCAAACGCCTGATGTCTACTCGGCAAAATCGCAGAGCGATCAATATCCTCACAGCAGTATACAAGTCTAAGTGGAGGAAGACACACGGATTCGACCAGGTACTATTCAAGATGTTGATCCGTGCCTTTACTCACTCAAAGAATCTGAGAGGAGTTTGGTGGTGCATCATGGCGGTCCTTGCTCGACAGGAACCTGTACACCGCGACTTCTTCGTTGAAGTACAACGTCTGATGCCATACATGGAGAAAATTTGCACCCGCTCGGAAAGTGATAACCCCGATGCCTCTCGCAATATCAAAGTCTTGCATCGCCTTTCGTCTGTGCTCAGACACAGCATGAAAGGCGACGAGGCCTGGATCAACCGAATTCCTCGACCCAGTTCCAAGAGCAATAGTCGTACGCAGGTTGTCTCCCGGTCAGCTGAGGAACAACGAAATCTCCCCGAGGGATCTCTGGAGAGCATGCTTGAACAATTTGATGAGGAGATGGAATTGGATCTGTTGATGAGCGGTAATCCGCACCCTGAGCAAAAACTCAAGCAGTTGTGGGGAGAATATTCTCTTTTGACGCAGGATCGCTGGCTTCCTGAGGATGCTGAGTATCCGAGGAAACCAACAGAAGGGCTTCTGTTGAAATAAATTAAGGGGCATGAACCCTTGTATATATTATTGTACAATGTATTATACTATACCATTTCCAATCTAGAATTGATTTTTCCACATCTATCTCCAGGGTTATCACTTGTAGGCATCGTTGTATGTAGTTGAGTCAATTGTGAATTCAAATTCAGGTTACATAAATCATCAATGCAGTCGTAGTGTACGATATCTATTTCCTCTCAAGTGTTCAGAACATTCTGTATTGAGGATATAGGATGTCATCATGTACTACAATGGATAGTTACGAACGATCTGGAATTAATAGAAGCATCTGCTATCTCGCTCAATAGAGTCCCCTATGAGTAGGTACTGTGTTCGCCGATGTAATCTAGCCAGTGTATACGATGGACCCAAGGATTCTCGAGATTGTAGCCATTCCCATGAGACTGATTGAATGCCATAAGGTGATGTTATATAGAACTGATAAGTTTATGCTGCACTTGTCATTTCTGATTGGACACACTCGATGAATATCGACTATATCTAACTGAAGGTAAGGTAGGATGTTGAGGGACTCCGACATCGCCGAGTCTTCAACTTTGCTTGCATTCGCTCGTTCCCTGAATGTTCACAGTCGCTCTTCCGCAATCATTTCTACTTCCTTTCAGTCACTTTCTTGTGTTTATTGTTTCCCTTTCCTTCACCAACATCCAAGCTACCATCCCGCGAGCTGACGGGACTTGTTCATACCAAAAGAAAGCTCTGATCCACGAAAACACTCAGCTGAATCTGCTTGCTCAGCGAGAAGATCTCGATGGTAAACCTGACAAACAATAAAGCCAATCAAAGCAAGAAACGCAAGAGAGACAGCGATGACGAGACGTCCAAGGCTTTTATTGAAAGAGCGAGAAGGTAAGACTTATTACTACGCCTCACTTGAACTTCAAGTTGAATAGTCCGAGTATGACTCTTTTGACACTTCCTTGACAGATATGCGGGCGATTTCCTCGGCGACATTATAGCATGAAATGACTCAAACGAGGACTGAGAGCAAGCAAATATACGCCTCTTCGATGACCAATATCTTACTGGAGACACAGACCCCCAAAAAATCACATCTATTTCACCGATGCCTCGGTTCGAAACAGTGGTAGTGCAGCCATTGGAGTTGCGTGGAGGACCTCGAACCAACAGAAGAATTGGGACGGAGAAGGAGATGAACTGTCTATGGACGACTACAACAATGTTCTGGCCGAAATTTATGTTATAGAATGGGCGTTGGGGAAGCGAGAGAGACTGAAATCCGGATGGCTTCCAGTCCTGTAACATTAGTTTCAATTCACCTTTCTCTGTATTTTTCTACCCTTGTTTCTGTTGTCCTTCTTGCCACATTAAATTTACTGAAAACAATTGTATAAATACAGCACGGTGGTTCAAAATTATGCTACACCACGGAGTACTCTACTGTACTGTACATACCAAAGTCTCCGCTTGATGAGTTGAGCCCCAATTCTGCCACATTTCCGATTGGCTCGAATCCACTTTTGTTTCGGTTTTAATTCAGGGGTTCACTTCAGGCTTGAACAGCAAAAAGACCTGCTGATCATCTCACACTCCCCAATTCATCATGGCAGCCAGACTTTCCCGGGGTCTGCTACTGCAGGCCAATCGCCGCGTTTCCGCTGGCTTGTCGTTCCGCTTACCGCGCCACAATCTGCGGAACCTCGCGCCGTGCGCTTCGCGTGTAACACAAGTCAGGCCGAACATTGCACGATATTCCCATACTGATGCTAGTTCATCGGCCCAACAAGGTGCTACTATCATTGACGCTACCTCTTTCAAGGGCTCGAGCATCACTGAAAAACACTGGGCGAGTCAGGACCTTCCAACCGGTACTTTATTCTTTCTCCCCTAGCATAGTTGTCCCGTCGTTACTAACAGTACCAGTGGACGCCTTGATTGAGCCCTTTTACATCGCTCATTTCCTTGAATTTATATTGTCTGGCTCACTGCCAAATGGAAAGAAGACTGAACTGGCTTTACTTAATCCGGATGAATCCGAACTTTTCATGTCCCCTAGGGCCACTTGGGCGCCAGCTCCATTCAATCAGGATGCGCCTCCTGTCGTTCATAGTATGATGCAGCGCATCATGAGCCCGGGTGAATTTAGTGGGTTGTGTCAAATCGGACACAATATTCATTTCATGAAGAAGCGCCTCTCAGAAGGCCTTGTCCCTGTGTCCCCGTCACGATGGGCCGAAAAAGATCTCAACAATCCGGATCATTTCACGATCGCCCATCAATACCTGAGCTCTGTGATCACCGTCTTCGAGTACTTGAACATTCCGCAGGTCCAGACTAACATGCGTGACACATTCAACAAGATCTCCGGTGACTTGCAAGGTATGCAGGACGCTCTAAATGCTCGGCGTAAAGCCCAGGATAGCCTTGCCCAAGAATTGAGCCTCACTGCGCTATGGGAAGAATTCATTCGCACAAGGTACCAGATCATGACTAGCACTGCTCATTCTTGGGTTTTGGATCGGGCTGCTGAACTCCGCGAACGGACATTGGATGAATTCTCTGCCATCGCTCCGGAGAATGCGGAAGGCGAAGAGATGAAAATTGTCTCGCAGCGATGGAGCGATCTTCTGTCCATCGTTTCGGTGGCTGATTACAACATTTGGATCCCTATGGATGGATACAATGGCTTTAAGACACCCTCAGAGATTGTCGGCGGGCTATATAACCCTGATTTGAAAAACCAGGACAAGGTCAGCAAGTTCACTGAGCTTTTATACGAGCGACTCGCAAAGTGCATTGAGGCCCAGAATGAGGCAGCAAAGGTTCAAGGACCAAGCGCGACGGAGAGCACCGCAGCCCGTCGCGAGCGTCTTTCCGTTAGCACGGCTCTTCAGGATGAGCTGCGCCCAGGTATTCGCGGCCAATTGCCATCGTCACAGAAGCCCATTCAGCCCTGGATTCAGCTGTGCCTCCAGACACATGAAGCTATCTCGACCATGCCTGAAGAGCAAAGAAGGAACTATGGCTTCGGTCTAGCAGTTTATCGGACAGCGGACGGGCTTTCTGACGAGCAATGGGAGAACCTTAAGCGAAACGTAGAAGCTAGCCTTTCGGCATGGGGTGATGATGTCCAAGGTGCTGACAAGCTCAAGCCGTTGCTCAAACTGCATTGGTTCGACGGAAAAGAGCTTGGCTTCGATAAATCGGATACCATATCAGCCGCAAGAAGGTAGGAAATTTGCGCTTCCCCAACACCTGGGTCTTCACGTGAGACATCTAACATCTTTTCTTTCTTACAGACACTACCAGGAGATTCGATCTTCCGAGGAGTGGAGCCATCAGATTCCACCATCTGCTTTCCTTCTAATCGACCCCAGGAGCGCGGATTCTTACAACAGCGAGCCCCGAGATTTTGAAAATGACAAGAGTCTTCTTCCTGGAGACTTCTTGAGCCATGTGATCGCCGTGGACGCAAACTTCGACGAAAGTGCCGCTGCTCAATCCAGTCCTGATGGAAACTCCCCGAGCCAAGCCCTAGAATACAAGGGCCAGATGCGGATCTTAGGCAACCTTGTCTGGAGCGAACTCTATCCGATGCTAACACTGAATACTGGAGAGCTCTTGTATTTGTGGCCGCATGCTAAGGATCATCCGCTGAAGATGTATACCGGACCAACTGTGCCAAGCCAGGTCGAGCCTTGGAAAGAGATCAGCTCTATCCAAGGTTTCATGATGGGGAATTTTACGGAATTTCTGAAAGAAAAGGATCCTAAGCTTGCTGCGAAATTGGAGGAGATGAGGAAAAAAGGAATGGTTTCGATGTGAGGGACCATTGTCGTTGAAACTGCCTCCATTACACTACGCTCGTACGGCTAGTCCTTGGACTGCCTACCTTTCTATGCAGCATTTGAGTGACGATGTGACATCAGCGCTGAAATGAGAAAAAGATCCGAAGTGCCGGAGGTCGTTTAATCTGTACTAGTATGCCTGTACTATATTAGCTGCATTAAAGGATCACCATTCCATTAATCATACCAGTTGCTTGGACTTGAAATCACTAGTACCAGTAAACTCTCACCATTCCAAAGCACTCATTTGCCAAGATATTCAACTCTCCGATCCACCATTATGACATCTTCTGTTGATTTTCGGAGTAAATGAAGCCGCAGATCTCACATCCGCGTACTCGTACTCGTATACTATACTCTATGTGAACATTATATTTGAACTGGGGTTTAACCGACTTGATTTTCTCAGACCAGGCAGAAATTATCTATTAAAGAAAAAGATTTGCTCTTGCTTTGAAATTCTAAATTCGGTTTCTTTCTGTCTTTCTTTTTCACTTTCTAATTTACACGAGATGCGTTGGCTCCAAACCATCGTTCTAAGCACGGCGGCTCTTAGTTTTGGATCGGGAGTACCGCCACCCCCGAAACCAGAACGAATCGAAATAACCGAACTTCCTTTACCTCCTGTTGCACCGAATAACAACACAGGTGCATGTACCGCTCATATAAATCCTCGACATACTGGATGTATCGGCAAAGCTTCCGAATTCTTTCAAGCAGGTGACTTCGCACCTGATGGAAAGCATGTCGCTGCCACTGTGGAATTCGTCGGCGCTTCTCTCGCACCGTCTCCAGGCAGTGTTTTCCAAGGAAAGCAGCTTATCTTAATAAGGACGGATGGAGAATTATTCGAAAATGGTGACTCCTGGAAATGCCTGACCTGCGGTGTATTATCAACGAATGCTCGCTCCATCGACCCTTCGAGAGATTATCCACACATTGCCAGAAATGGGAAGCAAGCACTTTGGGGACATAACATTGTGGAATGCGGTGGATTGCCACTAGTTGACGACCGATGTACTCCTGAAAAAGTACACATATACCCTATATACTGGCCAACTGGGAAGAATAGCTCTGGAAATCCACGGGAAATGCGAATGCATCCTGATGACAAGCACATGGGATGGAGTGCATTTACAAGCGGAGGCGAAAACTCGTATTATGGTCGACTACAGTTCAACAAGAATCCAACCAATGGCACTATACGAGTTTCGCGGTATGATCTGGTTGATGTGAATCTTCTCGCTAGGCCCAATGGCACGGCACCCATTATGGCCGAGGGATCAGAATTGAAGATTCATGACCAAGCTATATCAATTGGTGAGCTCCGGGGGTTTAGCGGGTCCGGCGATGAAATACTCTATATTGGATCGACACGTGAAGCAAACAATATCGACCTATTTGCGGTCCACATAATTACTGGAGCCGTTCGACGTCTTACAAGTCACCCGGAGTACGCCGATCCAATCGCTTTCTCCCACGATGACCAGTGGTTTGTGACGATGGATACTCGAGGGTCAAATCGTCAAATGTGGATGGCGGGTATGCGACATGTACCTCCTCTTATAGACCTCGTCGCTGTCACAGCTGCCTCTTCCACCCGCAATAACGGCGCACGCCGCTTCTTTCAACCTATACTTATTGATCGATATGGTGATCGAGAAGAATATTTTGGTCAAAATGTCAATTATGCTGGTAATGGAAGCAATGGAAGTGCAAATGATCCTAACTGGAATGGAAAGGCCGATCCAGCATTTTCTCCAGATGGAACTCACGTCGTGTATTGGCAAAGTTTGGTGGTTCCACCGGCGTGCGGTGGAAGTAATCCATTACCTTGTCCAGTCTCGAATGCCCAGGGAGGTCGAACTTATCGAATAATGCTAGCTCATCTGAAGACTCGCAAGGCCGCGAGCCCGAGCCCCATGTTCAATGCCCCGGATATGATCCCTTGGGCTACTGAGTTCCCACCAGGGGCTGAAGTTCCTAGTATTTACTCCGTTCCAGCAGGAGATTTTACTCTCTATGGGAAGCATAGCGGATTTGCCAACGCTAGTATTGTCAAAGATCCCATGCTTGGAATTCTAAAAACCGTCGTAGTTAATTATACTCGGTTTTCTGACGATGGAGAGCATTTCATCAATGGACATGAGAGGGTAACATTGACTTTGTCTCCTTCAGATCCCTGGCTGAACCATCTTGATTGGTACTCTGATCTTGTCCAGACAGGTGCTACTAACGCTTCGAAGGTTACTGGTGCAGGGGGATTTCATCTCTCTATAAATGCCATGGAGAACATCTTTGAGGCGAATGGGACATTGACCACTACGGTGAATGGAGTAGCTTATCACCAGCCGTTGAATGGGGCATAAATGTTGTCATCGATGGCATGTGCATTTTCTCATAGGGGATGATATAATCTACTTAATACAATATCAAATACCATCTAGCCTTAACCTAACTATTAATTGATCCTTATATTATTACTATCCATTATAATTAGACTTGTTCAATGGGCAGCCCATGAGCTCGCCCATTGCACAGGCCTACTCGGGCCCAAGAGACTTGCCCTAATTTGATATTGCCGCCAAGCTTTCGAGTCTTCTATCTATTATCGATACGGCGTGATCAATCATGCAGGAATCTTCAATATTATGGCCAAAGCTCATTAAATTAGAAACCACGAAGGTTTTATTCCAAGAACCGTCCTTTCCCAGTAGCGAGTTCATTTCCAGACTTGTCCCAAGCAGCGCAGTTGGTTGGACTGAGGCCAGACTTGGTGTAGCAATTGAATTGGAACTCGCCGTCATCCTTCAAGCATCCACCAGTCAAACTAAAATTACAAAGGTACTACCTTTGTGCATCCATTATCAGATCTATCTCGTATACTGTATACTCTGTATACTAACTATATTGTGAATGCTGACTATAAAGTTATGCCAAGACCCGCTTTCACATGTCACGCCACGCCCCTTTCCCAACGCAACTTTCCACCTTCAAAAAAGTTCATCAGGCCATACTCACTCGTCCTTTAAATTAGAGAGAATGTCCCTACGCCACCGATCGCCCTGTTAATATATTGTACTTTTCTTTTTCTTTTTCCTCTTCTCTTCTTCTTTTCTTCTCATCCTCCCCTTTGCTCCGCCATAATGGCTCCCGCTCTCAATGGCCATGCCTCAAAATCTGAGGCTGCCGCTCGCCGCCGCATCGAATACCACGAGGCTGACGTTGTGATTGTTGGTGCTGGGATTTTGGGCTGCGCTTTGGCCGTCACTCTGGGAAGACAAGGTCGAAGTGTTTTACTCTTGGAGAGTTCAATGAAGGAGCCGGATCGCATTGTTGGTGAATTGCTTCAACCCGGTGGCGTGCAAGCCTTGGAACAACTAGGTCTACTTGATTGCTTGGACGATATCGATGCGATTGTAGTCAAGGGGTACTATGTGAGCTACTTTCAAGACTCTGTTGAACTCGATTACCCCAAGGACAGCCCCTCCTCACCCGCCCCCTTGGGCAAAACTTTCCACCATGGTCGATTCGTGATGAAATTGAGACAGGCGGCGCTCGAGTGCCCTAACGTCACGGTTGTTGAGACTACTGCAACTGGATTAGTTACCTCTACTACAAACCCTTCGCAAGTACTCGGCGTGGAATGTGTCACGAAAGATCTCAAGGACTGCTACTTCGCTCAACTTACTGTCGTCGCCGATGGCTACGCCTCCAAATTCCGCAAATCACATCACCCGCACACCCCCAAGCGACGCTCAAAGTTTTGGGGTCTCGAGATGATCGACGCGCAACTTCCCTCTCCGAACTATGGGCACGTCCTTCTCAGCGATACTCCGCCCGTCCTCATATACCAAATCGGGACTCATGAGACCCGCATCCTGATCGACATTCCGGATAACTTGCCCGCTGCGTCGGTGAAAAATGGTGGTGTTAAGGGTTATATGAAGAACGTTATTCTACCTTCTCTTCCCAAATGTACACAGCCCGCTTTTGCGGCGGCTCTGGAGAAGGGGAATTTGCGATCAATGCCGAACTCTTTCCTTCCCGCAGCAACGAATAAGACGCCTGGTTTGATGATTCTGGGTGATGCTTTGAATATGCGACACCCTCTCACTGGTGGTGGAATGACGGTTGCATTGAATGATGTCTGTACCATTCGTGAGTTGCTTAGTCCAGAGGCTGTGCCCGATCTGGGAAACACCACCCTGGTCTTGAATCAGCTTGCGCGGTTCCATTGGACTAGGAAGAATGCGTCCTCTGTGATCAATATCCTGGCACAGGCCTTGTATTCCCTATTCGCTGCGGACGGTAAGTATCTATACATCTCTACCATCTATATGTCACAATCACAATCTAACGGTTCGCAGACATAAATCTTCGTGCTCTTCAACGAGGCTGCTTCCGCTACTTCGAGATCGGTTCAGTGGGTGGGCCCATCGGTCTACTCGCAGGTCTTATAAAACAGCCTCTCATCCTATTCTATCACTTCTTTACCGTCGCCTTCCTCTCTATCTGGGTTCTTTTCCAGGACACGCCTTTCACCCACCTCCTCTTCTTCCCCTTCCGGGCCATCATGGTCTTCTGGACAGCCTGCGTTGTGATTTTCCCATACATCTTCGCCGAGATTCGGTCATGATAGGACTTTCCGGTGGCGATCTCTTACTGTATACCATTTTATGAACATAATGTGCTTTCGCGGCAGGTCCCATTATTATAATCTCCCACTTCTTTGGTCTCACCCCAATTGGGCCTACTTCAGCCTTTTATGTGATTTAATCTCCCTGTCGCTTCTGCAAAGAAAAGCGATCAACTGTGTCTTCCTTTCTACCGATTGTGTTCGGGTTTATACATCGTCTTAAGATTTGTGATTATTGCATGTCGTCAGGTATACATAGGACGATGCAATAAGTACTAAAATATACCAATCAAAGAAATCACCTTTAGTTCACCTTCAATAGTAACCATTATACTAGTAATAGTAATGTACCAGATCCTGCTAGTAGAAAGTTCCGAATCAAATATCAATGCGTCCATGAATCGAATCTCGGAGTCATCAGCATATCAAAACTGGAGCGCCAAGTTCATGAAACTTCAAACCACACACGAACAGCTTCAAAGGTGTATGACAATCTTCTTGTAATCTAATCCTTGCCTTACTTAAATAGTAGTAATAGTAAAGTGTACTTTTCAAACTTGTCCCACCATACCATCCCATGACGGCAAGTGGGATTTTGATGGCGCAATGAGATCCCAGAATCCGAAGTCTTCTTTCTAATTTCTCGCTTTTTCTCTGAGTCCAGTCTGGCTTCAAAGGGTCTAGCAGTGATCTTTACTCTGCTTCTGTTGTTTTTGCCATAACCAGCGTTGAAACTTGAACTGACCGGATCTTTACTTACAGAATTATGGAAGCAATTACCAACTAAAGTATTACGGACTAAGTGCAAACAGAATATGCAATAAGCGTTTTTCGATTTTTTTTATGATTTCTCTTTCATAGCAGGATTGTTAATTCTCTTTTTATACAGAACCGAAAAAAAAAAGATAAATGGTGGCATCATAAGAATCAAGACACTTTGGAAAAGGAACAGAGAAAAAAGAGACAACACACACAAACAGGGGGTTTAAAAAGAAGCCCCGGGGATCTAGCCCATTTAACACAAAAAAAAAAAAAAAACT